>ENA-USZI01000532-USZI01000532.1-human-gut-metagenome-genome-assembly--contig:-NODE-532-length-27911-cov-13.499497_pt1 | contig 27911 bp, 25 predicted proteins | sample MGYA00250042_ERZ773532 | MGnify/ENA primary metagenome ERZ773532 (study PRJEB29103, sample SAMN06112036) | human gut metagenome | biome: human gut; feature: ankylosing spondylitis patient; material... | reverse complement strand
AATTTATTTGTTTGGTACAAAACAATTTTATACATAACAATTTAAATGTCAAGACGTTTCGTAAAATGTTCATAATTGCTAATTTAACAAGTCCTTTTTCGGCGCTTTGACGGAAAAGATCGTTATTTCAGTGCTTCCCGCAGCTTGTTCAGCAGCCGCAGCAGTTCTGCGTTCTCCTCCTCGGTCAGCAGTCCGGCCACATAGTCGTCGGTCTGGTGGAAGGACAGCAGGGTCTTTTCGTGCCGTTGGATGCCCTCCTCGGTCAGCACCAGCTGCTTGAGCCGGGCGTCCTGCGGCACGCTCTGCCGCCGGATGTAGCCCTTGCGCTCCATCAGCTGCAAAATGTTCGTCACCGTGGAGCGGGTGATGGAAAATTCCCGCTCGATGTCCCGCTGGAACACCGGCTCGTCCCGGTGGCGGTAGAGATACTCGATGATCCACCCGTGCATGGGGGTGGTCTGCTCTACCCCGTTGGCGCGGGAAAACTGGTTCAGCCTGCGGAAGATCAGGTTGTCCACCCGGCGCAGCTGAGCGGGGATAACCTGCGGCCCTTCCCACGGCGGGTCCAGCTTGCAGTGCTCTTCAATAGGGTGCTGTGTACACATAATGGTTTCCTCTATTCAAGTTGTTCGATGTGAAACTGTTTGATACAATACATATATTACCCATCTCCCCGCTCAATGTCAAGGGCGGGGCGCAAAAAAAGGCCGCTGCGGAAAATTTTCCGCAGCAGCCTTGATTTTTATGGATACAGGATACGCTTACAGCTTTTTGCCGGTCAGCAGCTCGTAGGCCTCCAGATACTTGGCAATGGTCTTGTCAATGACATCCTGCGGCAGGTCGTAGTTGCTGTCGGGGTTAGCCTTCAGCCAGTCGCGGACGAACTGCTTGTCGAAGGAGGGCTGGCTGTGACCCGGCTCATAGCCCTCCAGCGGCCAGAAGCGGGAGGAGTCCGGGGTCAGCATCTCGTCACCCAGCACCACGTTGCCGTCCTCGTCCAGACCAAACTCGAACTTGGTATCGGCAATGATGATGCCGCGGGACAGTGCATACTCGGCGCACTTCTTGTACAGGGCAATGGTGTAGTCGCGCAGCTTAGTGGCGTACTCCAGACCGTGGCCGGGGAACTGCTTCTCCAGCACGTCGATGCTCTGCTCGTAGGAGATGTTCTCGTCGTGGTCGCCGATCTCTGCCTTGGTGGAGGGGGTGTAGATGGGCTCGGGCAGCTTATCGGACTCCTGCAGGCCCTCGGGCAGCTGGATGCCGCACACCTTGCCGGTCTTTTGGTAGCTTGCCCAGCCGCTACCGGTAATGTAGCCGCGCACAATGCACTCGATGGGCAGCATGGTCAACTTGCGGCACATCATGCTGTTGCCGGTGAACTGGGGCTGGCGGAAGAACTCCGGCATATCCTGCACATCCACGCTCAACATGTGGTTGGGCAGCAGATCGCGGGTGTAATCGAACCAGAACTTGCTCATCTGGGTGAGCACGGTGCCCTTTTTGGTGACCTTGTTTTTCAGGATGACATCAAACGCAGAAATGCGGTCGGTGGCAACCATGATCAGGCTGTCGCCATTGTCGTAAATTTCACGGACTTTGCCTTCTTTGATGGGTTTGAACTCAGTCATAATCAAACACTCCATTTTTTTATTTTTTCAGCAGCGCAGCAGCGCAGCGCAGTTCTTACTTTATTATTCTACCATACTGCCGCGCGGTTTAAAAGGAACAGAATAAAAGAAAAACAGGCAAGTTTTGTGTTTTTATCGTGAAAAGTGCGCAAAAAGCAGCAGGAAATTTCGGCGTTTTGACGATAAAAGTCGTACTTTATCCCCAAATGCACGCACCTTTGCAAAATGCAGTCATGGACAAGCGCCGCCAGTTGCGGTATCATAGTAGTATGCGTATATCTGCGCTCCGCAGGGGCGCAAAAGTAAACAAGGAGGTAAAGAGTATGGGCAAATTTCCCAAGGGCTTTTTGTGGGGCGGCGCTACCGCTGCCAACCAGTGCGAGGGTGCATGGCAGGCAGACGGCAAGGGTCTGGCTACGGTGGATGTAACCCCCTTCGGCCCGGACCGTTTTCCGGTGGCAACGGGCTATATGGAAATGCTGGGCTGCGATGACGCACATTTCTACCCCAGCCACGAGGCCATTGACCTGTATCACCATTATAAAGAGGACATCGCCCTGTTTGCAGAGATGGGCTTCAAGTGCTTCCGGCTGTCCATTGCATGGACCCGCATCCTGCCCAACGGCGACGACGCTCAGCCCAACGAGGCAGGACTGGCCTTCTACGACAGCATTTTTGACGAGTGCCATAAGTACGGCATTGAGCCGCTGGTCACCATCTGCCACTTTGACACTCCCATTGCCCTCATCAAAAAATACGGCGGCTGGAAAGACCGCCGCATGGTGGACGCCTACGTCCACTACTGCGAGGTGCTGTTCGACCGCTTCAAAGGCAAGGTGAAGTACTGGCTCACCTTCAACGAGATCAATATGCTGCTGCACCTGTCCTTTACCGGCGCAGGGCTGGTGTTCTACCCCGGCGAGAATGTGGAGCAGGTCAAGTATCAGGCTGCCCATCACGAGCTGGTGGCCAGCGCAAAGGCGGTAAAGCTGGCGCACGAAAAAATGCCGGACGCCATGGTGGGCTGTATGCTGGCGGCAGGTCAGTTCTACCCCCGCACCTGCGCCCCGGAGGATGTGCGGGCGGCGCAGGAGGCAGACCGGGACAACTACTTCTTTACCGATGTACAGGTGCGCGGCGCTTACCCCGTGTGGGCTAAAAAGCGGATGGAGCGCGCCGGGGTGCAGCTGCACACACAGCCGGAGGACGACCGCACGCTGCGGGAGGGCACGGTGGATTTTGTGTCCTTCAGCTACTATTCCAGCCGCTGCATCACGGTGGATAAGGAGCTGATGGCGGCAGAGAATGCGGAAGGCAACGCCGTGTCTGCATCGGTGAAGAACCCCTACCTGAAAGTCAGCGAGTGGGGCTGGGCCATCGACCCGGTGGGTCTGCGGGTGACCCTGAACACCATCTACGACCGGTACGAAAAGCCCATGTTCATCGTGGAGAACGGTCTGGGTGCGGTGGATACCGTAGAGCCGGACGGCTCCATCCACGACAGCTACCGCATCGACTACCTGCGGGCGCACATCGAGGAGATGGAAAAGGCCATCAACGAGGACGGTCTGCCGCTGATGGGCTACACCACATGGGGTCCCATCGACCTTGTGAGCGCCTCCACCGGCGAGATGAAAAAGCGGTACGGCTTTATCTATGTGGACAAGGACAACGACGGCAACGGCACCCTTGCCCGCAGCCGGAAGGACAGTTTTTACTGGTATAAAAAGGTCATCGCTTCAGACGGCGAGGACCTGACCTGAGCAAGCGCCCCGGCACTGTTTGCGGTATGGCAGCGCCGGGGCGTAAAAGTGTGAGGAAGAACCGATAACGGAGAAAATTTATGACACCACAAATCATTGCACACCGCGGTGCTTCCTATCTTGCACCGGAAAACACCCTGACTGCCTTTAAAAAAGCCATGGAGATTGGCGCGGACGGCGTAGAGATGGACGTACAGCAGACCATTGACGCCGGGCTTGTGATCCACCACGACTATATGATCGATCTGCACACGGATATTTCCGGCAAGATCTATGATATGACCATGGGCGATTTAAAGGAACTGGATTTTGGCAGCTGGAAGGACGCCATCTTTCAGGACGAGAAGATCGCCACCCTGCAGGAGGCCATGGAACTGTGCAGGCAGATGCCGGGATGCACCGTGCATCTGGAACTGAAATCCACCATGGACAACGACCCGGACTTTGTGCCCCGGGTGCTGGAAGTGCTGCAGCAGACCGAGATGGTAGAACAGGTGATCCTTGTTTCCTTCAACCACGCGCTGCTGCGGCAGGCAAAGCAGTTGATGCCCGAATTGCGGGTGGGTGCACTGGTATACGGCGAGCTGGAAAGCATGCTGCTGCCGCCGCCCATCATCTGGAAGGATCTTGGACTGACCAACGGCATAGAGGACATAGAAGCCATGGATGCCGCCCTGCCGGAGAGCGCAGCAGACGAGGAAAATTGCAGCTGGATGACCCGATGGATGAGCGATAAGGTAAGTATGCTGCGGGCAAGCTTTCCCGGCGAGAGCCTGAACGAGATCTACAAAAACCTGATGGCGCAGCGGGATCTGCCCGGCTATATCCGCAGTCTGGACTTTGTGCCGGAGTGGGTCAGCTGTGAGTACCACACCGCCTACAAAAACGCCGATTTCATTGACAAACTGCACGAGATGGGCATCAAGGTGTCTTTGTGGACGGTGGACACGGAAGATTCCGTCCGCAGCCTGCTGCGCACCAGCGCCGATGCCTACATCACCAACCGCCCCGACCGCGTGCGGGAGTGGATGGAAAAGGAACAGGCGGCGACCGCCCCGACAGAGTCTGCCCCCACTGCTGAAGCAGACACCGGGACAGCTGCCGCAGAGTAAACCGACCGGAACAGACACAAAAAAAGAGATAGGCTTTCCCGAAAGGGATCGCCTATCTCTTTTTGCATTCATTTTATTCTGCTGCGTCGGTCAGCACAAAGGTCAGCTCTGCGGTGACGGCGCACTTGCCGTCCACCCATGCCGAGGCCTTGCCTACGCCCACAGCGCCGTGCTGCTGTACCAGCTCGCAGTGGAGGGTGAGCACGTCCCCGGGGGTGACCTGCTTGCGGAAGCGGGCACTCTTGATGCCGCCGAACAGCGCAAGCTTGCCCTTGTTTTCCGGCAGGCTCAACGCCGCCACAGCGCCGGTCTGTGCCAATGCTTCCAGCAGCAGCACGCCGGGCATGACCGGCTGCGCCGGGAAGTGGCCGTTGAAGAATTCCTCGTTGCGGGTGACGCACTTGCGGCCGATGGCCCACTGCCCCGGCTCGTAGTCCAGAACACGGTCCACGAGGGCAAAGGGGTAGCGGTGGGGCAGGATCTCCGCGATCTGTACACTGCTCAGGGTGTTGGCGTTTTCACGCACGGTACGGGGCTCTGCCATGGGTCAGCCCTCCCATCTGCGCAGGGCGATGCAGGCGTTGTGGCCGCCAAAGCCCAGGCTGTTGCTCAGCGCGTACTGCATCTCCTGCTGCCGCCCGGTGTTGGGCACATAGTCCAGATCGCACTCCGGGTCGGGCTGGGCGTAGTGGATGGTGGGCGGTGCAAACTGGTCCCGCAGTGCCAGCGCGGTAAACACGGCCTCGATGCCGCCCGCGCCGCCCAGCAGATGGCCGGTCATGCTCTTGGTGCTGACCACGGTCATCTCCTTGGCGTGTGCGCCGAACACGGCGTGGATGGCGGCAGTCTCGCAGGCATCGTTCATGTGGGTGCCGGTGCCGTGGGCGTTGATGTGATCCACCTGCTCCGGTGCGATGTCGGCATCCACCAAGGTCAGCTTCATGCAGTCGATGGCACCTGCGCCGCCGGGAGCCGGAGCGGTAAAGTGATAGGCGTCGCAGTTGGCACCGTAGCCCACCACCTCGGCATAGATGTGTGCGCCGCGCGCTCTTGCGTGCTCCAGTTCTTCCAGCACCAGCACACCGCTGCCCTCACCCATGACAAAGCCGCCGCGGCGGGCGTCAAAGGGCAGGCTGGCAGCGTCCGGGTCGGTGGCGGTGGAAAGCGCCTTCATGCTGGTAAAGCCGCCGATGCCCAAGGGGCTGATGCAGCTTTCCGCGCCGCCGCAGACCATCACCGGCTCGTAGCCGTCCCGGATGCGGTGGAAGGCGTCGCCTACGGCGTTGGTGCCGCCGGCGCAGGCCGTGACCGGACAGGTGCACATACCTTTCAGACCGAAGCGGATGGCCACCTGCGCCGCTGCCATGTTGGCAATGGCCATGGGCACAAAGTAGGGGCTTACCTTCTCCATGCCCTTTTCCTCGCCGCGGGCGTGCTGCTCCTCGATCGTGGGCAGACCGCCGATGCCGCTGGACAGGATGACACCGATGTCCTTGCCCTCGGCCTCGGTATCAAGGCCGCTGTCTGCAATGGCTTCGGCGGCAGCGCCCAGTGCCAGCAGGGTGAAGCGCGCCATTTTGCGGACTTCCTTTTTGTCCACCACGCTCTCGGGGTCAAAATCCTTTACCTCACCAGCCAGCTTGCACTTGAAGTCGGTGGTGTCGAACTGGGTGATGGGGCCGATGCCGCATTTACCGGCACGGGCTGCTGCCCAGCTGTCCGCCACATTGTTGCCCAGCGGGTTCACCGTGCCAAGGCCGGTGATCACAACTCTGCGTTTTTCCATAAGGGTTCTCCTTTACATTGCCATGCCGCCGTCCACACAGAGCACCTGCCCGGTGAGATAGCTGCTTTGTTCTGCGGCAAAAAATGCCGCGGCGTTTGCCACGTCCTCCGGCTTTCCGGCCCGGCCCGCCGGGATGCTGTGCAGCATTCCGGTGCGGACGGCTTCCGGCAGGGCGGCGGTCATATCGGTCTCGATCAGGCCGGGGGCCACGGCATTCACCGTGATGTTCCGGCCTGCCAGCTCCTTGGCCAGGCTCTTGGTCAGGCCGATGAGCCCCGCCTTGCTGGCGGCGTAGTTGGCCTGCCCGGCGTTGCCCCGCAGGGCCACCACGCTGGACAGGTTGATGATGCGGCCATGCCGCTGGCGCACCATGCGGCGGGCGGCCTCCTTGCAGCAGAGGAATGCGCCCTTGAGGTTTGCGTTCAGCACGGCGTCAAAATCGGCCTCAGACATGCGCAGGAGCAGGCCGTCACGGGTGATGCCTGCGTTGTTCACCAGCACATCCACCCGGCCAAAGGCGTTGACCGCCGCGTCAAACAGCGTTTTGCAGCCCTCAGCGGTGGAAACATCGGCCTGTACGGCCACGGCGTCCACGCCCTCGGCGCGGCAGAGCGCTGCCGTCTGCTCCGCAGGCTCTGCGCCGTGGCAGTAGTTGACCACCACGTTGCAGCCCTGCTTTGCCAGTGCCACACACACCGCCCGGCCAATCCCCCGGCTGCCGCCGGTGACCACCGCCGCGCGGGTCACAGTCTCTTCGCTCATGCTTCGTCCCTCCATGCGGCCAGCGCGGCGTCCAGCTGCTCCGGTGTCTCCACCGAAGCGCACGGCACGCCGGGCAGGGTCTTTTTCACAAAGCCGGATAGGGCACTGCCGGGGCCGACCTCCAGAATGTGGTCCACACCCAGTTCGCCCAGGCGGCGGAGGGTGTCCTCCATATACACGCTGCTCTGCACCTGCTTCACCAGCAGGTCCGGGATGGTGTCCGCGTCGGCCTTTTCGCGGCCCAGACAGTTGAACAGCACCGGGATCTGCATCTCACGGAACCGCTCGGTCTTGAACCGTTCGGCGAGGGCGTCCCCGGCGGGGGCCATCAGCCGGGTGTGGAAGGGGCCGCTCACCTTCAGCGGAAGGCAGCGGCGGGCACCGGCGGCTTTGGCCAGCTCCGCAGCTTTGTCCACAGCGGCCTTCTCGCCGCCGATGACCAGCTGGCCGGGGCAGTTGTAGTTGCAGATCTGCACACAGCCCAGCGCCGCAGCCTCTTCGCAGCAGGCGGAAAGCGCAGTGCGGTCCAGGCCCAGCACGGCGGTCATGCCGCAGTCGATGCCCTTGGCCGCAGCGGCCATGGCTTTGCCCCGGTAGGCGGCCAGCTCAATGGCCTGCTTGGCGGTGAACACCCCGGCAGCTTCCAGCGCGGAGTATTCGCCCAGCGAAAGCCCGGCAGCGTAGGCGGGCTGCACACCCCGCTGGGCCAGCACGGCGGTGACGCCGCAGGCAAAGGCCACCATGCAGGGCTGGGTGTATTCGGTCTGATTCAGAACGCCGTCCGGGTCCTCAAAGCAGACGCGGTGCAGGTCAAAATCCAGCGCCGCGCTGTCGAAGGCGGCCCGGAAGGCGGGGGAGCTTTCGTAAAATTCTTTGCCCATGCCGGGGTGCTGGGCACCCTGACCGGCATACAGAACAGCAAGTTTCATAGGTCATGCCTCCATTCGGCGGTCAATTCGTCCATCAGTTCCCGGACGGTGTACATCCGGTCCAGTCGGCCCACGTTGGCCCCGCAGAAGAACAGCCCCTCTTCCACATTGCCCTTCACCGCTTCGATGAGGGCGTGGGTGATGCAGTAGGGCACCTTTGCGGGGTCGCAGGTCTTTAAACAGCGGGCGCAGTGCCGGGGCGCAAAGCGTTTGCCCTGTGCCAGCGCCTGCACCAGCGGGGTGTTCAGCGCCCGGCCCGGCATGCCCACCGGGCTGTGGATGATGCGCACATCCTCCGGCTTTGCGGCCAGGAGCACGTCCTTGTAGGTCTGGCTGGCATCGCACTCGTAGGTGGGGATGAACCGGGTGGCCAGCTGCACCCCGGCGGCCCCCAGCTTTGTATAGTGGGCCATGTCGGCCCCGGTGTAGATGCCGCCCGCCACGAATACCGGGATGGCATGGCCGAACTGCGCCTCATAGGGCTGTACCTCGGCCAGCACTTCCGGCAGAATTTCGTCCAGAGACTGGCAGTGGTCTGCCAGCAGGTCGGCCTCGGCAAAGCCCAGATGCCCGCCTGCCTTGCAGCCCTCGATGACCACAAAGTCGGCGGTGCGGGCAAACTCCTTGGCCCAGCGGCGCAGGATGAGCTTAGCGGCCCGTGCGCTGGACACGATGGGCGCAATGGCCACCTCCTGCGTGCCCACAAGGCCGGGCAGCTCCAGCGGCAGGCCCGCGCCGGACACCACCGCGTCCACGCCCGCTTCTACCGCGGTGCGGATGGCGGCGGCATAGTCCTGGGTGGCCACCATCGCATTGATGGCCACCAGCCCGGCGCCCTTGGCAAGGGCTTTGGCTTTCTGGATCTCAGCGGTCAGGGCGCGGTGGTTGGCGCTTGCCGGGTCGCGGGCAAAATCCGGCTCCCGGTAGCCTGCATCGGCGGTGGAGATGCACCCCATGCCGCCGCAGGCCGCCACGGCCCCGGCCAGCCCGCCGAGGGACACGCCCACGCCCATGCCGCCCTGCAGGATGGGCACGGGCAGGGCCTTTCCGGCAAGGGTCAGCATAGCTCGTTCAGCGCGGCGATGCGCTGCCTCCCGCCTTCCCACAGGTCGTTCAGGATGTCGGCCACGGGTCGCACCTCGTGAAGCATCCCGGCCACCTGACCGGCCATCAGGCTGCCGGTGGTGGTGTCGCCCTCAAACACGGCCCGGCGCAGGCTGCCGAGGGTGTATTTTTCCAGTTCCATCTTGTCGGCCCCGGCCTTTTCCTGCCGGACGTACTCGCGGCTCATGCGGTTCTTCAGCACACGCACCGGTGCGCCGACGCTGCGGCCGGTGACGATGGTGTCACTGTCCTTGGCCTTGAGCAGGGCGGCTTTATAGTTCTCATGGATGGGGCACTCCTCGCTTGCCAGCAGGCAGGTGCCCACCTGTATGCCGCAGGCACCCAGGGCCAGCGCAGCCGCCAGCTGGCGGCCGTCGGCGATGCCGCCCGCCGCAATGACGGGCACGCTCACCGCATCCACCACCTGCGGCACCAGCGCCATGGTGGTCATTTCGCCCACATGGCCGCCGCTCTCGGTGCCCTCGGCAATGACGGCGTCGATGCCCAGCGGCTCCAGATGCTTTGCCAGCACGGCGGCCGCCACTACGGGAATGACCTTGATGCCGGCGGCTTTCCACATGGGAACATACTTGCCGGGGTTGCCCGCGCCGGTGGTGACCACCTGCACGCCTTCTTCCACCACGATCTTGGCAAACTCGTCGGCCTGCGGGTGCATCAGCATGATGTTCACGCCGAAGGGCTTGGCCGTCAATTGCTTGCAGCGGCGGATGTTCTCGCGCAGGGTGTCGGCGTTCATGCCGCCCGCGCCGATGATGCCCAGCGCTCCCGCGTTGGAGCAGGCGGCGGCAAACTCGCCGGTGGCGATGTTGGCCATGCCGCCCTGGATGATGGGATATCTGGTCCCTAAAATTTCATTTAAAAGTTTCATAAAGTTTTCCTGCGAAAGGCTTCCCCCTCGGGGGAAGCCTTTATTTCTTATACTCCACGATCATGCCGCCCCAGGTCAGGCCGCCGCCAAAGCCGATGCAGGCGATCGTCTGCCCCGGCTGCAGCTGCCCGGTCTCGGCCAGCTCGTTCAGGGCTACCGGGATGCTGGCGGCGCTGGTGTTGCCGTGGCGGTCCATGTTCTTGTAGAATTTGGCCGGGTCGGCGTGCAGAGCCCGCACACAGTGGTCGATGATGCGGCTGTTGGCCTGATGACAGACCACCCAGTCTACCTCGTCCAGCGTCTTGCCGGTCTCGTCCAGCACCGTGTGCAGGCAGCGGGGCAGGGCATCCACCGCAAAGCGGAACACTGCTTTGCCGTCCATGGTGATGGGGGCAGAACCGTTCCGGTCCGGCCCACCGGCGTGCAGGACGTCGCTGCCCCGGGCCCCCAGCGTGAGGGCAAAGGGGGTGTCGGCCAGCCGGAAGATGGCCGCCCCGGCTCCGTCCCCGAAGAGGACGCAGGTGGAGCGGTCGGCGGGGTCCATCAGGCGGGAAAGGGCTTCGCACCCGATGACCAGGGCGTACTGCCCGCCCAGCGTGGCCAGCAGGCCCCGCGCCACGGCGGTGCCGTACAAAAAGCCGGAGCAGGCCGCGTTGACGTCCAGCGCGGGCCGGTTCTCCGGCAGGCCCAGCGCCGCCTGTACCTGACAGGCCACACTGGGGGTGGCGTCCGGAGCCGACAGGGTGGCGCACACGCAGCAGGCGATGTCTGCCGGGGCAAGGCCGCTGCGCTGCAGCGCCTGTTTTGCGGCGGCAATGGCCAGCGTGGCGGCGGATTCCGTTTCGGTGCACCAGTGCCGGGTGCGGATGCCGGTGCGGGAGGTGATCCACGCGTCCGTGGTGTCCACGGTGCGGCTGAGCTCTTCGTTCGTGACCGTCCGGCCGGGCAGCGCCCCGCCGGTGGCTATCAGCTGGAAGCCCTTCATGCGTTCCTCATTTCTCCGATCTGGCGGTATTTCTTGTAGCGCTGGTCGGCAAGGGCCCGGCCGTTCATGCGGCACAGCTCTTTCAGGTGTGCCCGCAGGGCGGCGTCCAGCTGCTCAAACAGCACCGTGTGGCCGCGCTGGGCACCGCCCACCGGCTCCGGGATCACTTCTTCCACGATGCCGTCCCGGTACAGGTCCTGCGCGGTCAGCTTCATCATCTCGCAGGCTTCGCCGCTGCGGGAGGCGTCCTTCCACAGGATGCTGGCAAAGCCCTCGGGGCTCAGCACCGAATAGACGGCGTTTTCCAGCATGAGGATGTGGTTTGCCACACCCAGCGCCAGCGCACCGCCGGAGGAACCCTCGCCGGTGACGACGGCGATGACCGGCACGGTCAGGCCGCTCATCTCCATCAGGTTGCGGGCGATGGCCTCGCCCTGGCCGCGCTCCTCGGCGTCCTTGCCGGGGTAAGCGCCCGGCGTGTCGATGAAAGTGATAATGGGCCGACCGAACTTCTCGGCCTGCTTCATCAGGCGCAGGGCCTTGCGGTAGCCCTCCGGCCCCGGCATGCCGAAGTTGCAGGCAAGGTTCTCCTCCAGCGAGGAGCCCTTGCGGTGACCGATGACGGTCACCGGCATGCCGTGGAAGCGGGCCACACCGCCCAGAATGGCGGGGTCCTCCTTGCACTGGCGGTCGCCCCGCTGCTCAAAGAAGTCGGTGAACAGGGCGGAGATGGTCTCGTCAATGTGGGGGCGGTCCGGGTGCCGGGCCAGAAAGACCCGGTCCTCGGCGGTCAGCGGGCCGCAGGCACGCAGGATCTCGTCCTCCTCTACGGCAAGCTCTGCCAGCTCGGCGGCGTGGGCCGTGATGGCGTCCATGTCGTCGCCGCTGCCCTTCAGGGCGTTGATCTGCGCATCCAGCGGAGCCAGCTGCTCCAGAATTTCCTTGATCATTCGTGTTTTCCTCCCACATGAAGCTGCAGCACCCGGATCAGGGTGTCGCGCAGCTGGTCGCGGGGCACCACCTGATCCACAAAGCCGTGCTCCAACTGGAACTCGCTGCGCTGGAACCCGGCGGGCAGCTTTTCGCCGATGGTCTGCTCAATGACACGGGGCCCGGCAAAGCCGATCAGCGCCCCCGGCTCGGCCAGCATGATGTCGCCCAGGCTTGCAAAGCTGGCGGTCACGCCGCCGGTGGTGGGGTGGGTGAGCACGCTGACGTACAGCCCGCCTCTGGCGGAAAAGCGCTGGATGGCGGCGCTGGTCTTGGCCATCTGCATCAGGCTGAAAATGCCCTCCTGCATGCGGGCACCGCCGCTGGCCGAGAAGATGACCAGCGGCAGGCGTTTGGCTGCGGCGTACTCCACCGCGCGGGTGATCTTTTCGCCCACGGCGGTGCTCATGCTGCCCATGAAAAACCGGCTGTCCAGCACGGCAGCCACACAGGCCACCCCGCCGATGCGGCCGGTCGCCGTGACGGCGGCTTCGCGCAGGCCGGTCTTGTTCTGGGCGGCGGTCAGCTTTTCCGGGTAGCCGGGGAACCGGAGCACATCCTGCGGAGGCAGGTCGGCGTCCAGCTCCCGGAAGCTGCCGTGGTCCAGCACCAGACTGAGCCGGTAGTAGCCGCCGATGGGCATGTGATAGCCGCAGTTGGGGCAGACGTAAAGGCTGCGGGTCCAGATGGTGCGGGTGGCGCGGCGGCCGCACTGTTTGCACTCCACGAACTGGGGTTCATGCCAGACGGCCCCGGCATCCCGCCGGGCTTTCAGCTGAAACGTGCGTTCCCGCATCCGGCCGGGGAACAGGTCTCGGATCTCGTTCATGGTGTTCTGCCTCAGACGTGTGCGGTGATGTAGTTGTAGATGTCGCCCACGGTCTTGAGCTTTGCCAGCTCCTCGTCGGGCACGGACACGCCGCAGGCATCCTCCAGGGCCATGTTCAGCTCCACAGCGTCCAGGCTGTCGGCCTCCAGATCCTCGGTCAGGCTAGCCTCCATGGTCACCTTGTCCTCATCGCAGTTCAGGGTATCGACAACGATCTTCTTCATTTCTTCAAACGTCATGGTAGTGTTCTCCTTTTGTATGTTGGATGTTTTTTAAATAGCTAAAATGTTTGAGCAATTCGGAACACGACCATTATAGCCGAATCGTTGGATAAGTCAACAAAAATAACTAAAATAATTTATCTTTTACAGTTCTGACACACTTTCCTTCCTTTTTATAATGCACGGTACAGGCGGCGGTCTGCGCGCAAAACCCATTGACACGATGTGGTGGCGCTGGCCATCGCGGTCATGATCGGTGACGGCTGCTGTGCCTTCGTCGGCATCAGCCTTGGGCAGGACGAGGTGCACCGCGCAAAGCAGAGCGTGGGCAACGCGGTGGTGCTGCGCGCAGAATGACCAATTCTTCCGGAAAAAAACTGGAAATGTTGATGCAATGCAAATCTTGTAAAATGCGCTTGCCTCGGCTATAATACCATTTATGTATGTACACAACGTCCTGCCTCTTTCCGGCAGGGCGTTTTTCACGGCAAAAATGCAGAGCAACGGCTCTTTTTTGCATGGATGGGAGGAAAACTATGACCAAGGACATGACGCAGGGCAGCCCGCTGAAGCTGATCCTTGCCTTTGCAGTGCCGCTGATGCTGGGCAGCCTGTTCCAGCAGTTCTACAACCTGGCCGACACCATCATCGTGGGCCGCTTTGTGGGCGTGGAAGCGCTGGCGGCCGTGGGCAGCGTGGGCGGCCTGAACTATCTGGTGCTGGGCTTTGTCAACGGCATTGCCTGCGGCTTTTCCATCCCCATCTCCTGGACCTTCGGTGCCAAGGACTATAAAGAGATGCGCCGCTACACGGCCAACACCGTGTGGCTGTCCATCCTGTTTGCGGTGGTGCTTACGGTGGTCACCGTGGCGCTCACCCGCGCCGTGCTGGTGTGGACCAACACCCCTGACAACATCATCGACCTGGCCGATGTCTACATCCGCACCATTTTTGCGGGCATCCCCCTCACCTTATTATACAATGTCACCAGTGCCCTGATGCGCGCGCTGGGCGACAGCAAGCGCCCGCTGTTCTTCCTGCTGGTGGCCAGCTTTCTGAACATCGGGCTGGACCTTGCCTGCATCATCGTGTTTGACATGGGTGTGTTCGGCGCGGCCTTTGCCACCGTGTTCAGTCAGGGCGTGGCCGGTGTGGGCAGCCTGCTGTACATCCTGCGCCACTACCATGAGCTGCGCTGGAGCAAGGACGAAGGCGCGTTCAGCCTGCCCCACTGTGCAAAGCTGTGCAGCATGGGCATCCCCATGGGCCTGCAGTGCAGCATCACGGCCATTGGCAGCGTGGTGCTGCAGGGTGCCGTGAACGGTCTGGGCAGCGACATCGTGGCCGCACAGACCGCCGGCAGCAAGGCGGCGCAGTTCCTCTGCGTGCCGCTGGAGAGCATCGGCACCGCCATGACCACCTACGCCAGCCAGAACATGGGTGCCCACGACCTCAAGCGGGTGGACCGCGGCTTGTACACGGCGCTGGGCATCGGCTGCGTGTACAGTGTGGCGTCCTTCCTCATCCTGCGGTTCACGGATAAGCTGCTCATCAGCCTGTTCCTGGAAGCCAAGGAGACTGCCATCATGGCCAACGCCCAGAGCTTCATCTTCTGGAACAGCGTGTTCTACATCCCGCTGGCGGTGCTCATCATCTACCGCTACACCATCCAGGGGCTGGGCTATTCGGGCCTTGCCATGTTTGCCGGTGTGGCCGAGATGGTGGCCCGCGCCATGGTGGGCTTCTGGTTCGTGCCCCTGTGGGGCTACTTTGCGGCCTGCATCGCAAGCCCGGTGGCCTGGTTCTTTGCCTGCTTCTTCCTCATCCCGGCCTACATCGTGGTGCGCAAGCGCCTGCAAAACGAAAAACAGGCCGATGCGCAGCAGGCGGCAAAGGCCTGAGCGTTTCCGGTTTAAAACAAAAGGGCTGCTGCACAGCATTTGTGCAGCAGCCCTTTTTCGATGCAAGTTGGTTGAGACTTAGTTCTCCGGAGCAGCGAAGGCGATGGGGGTAGCGCCTGCAGCGGCGTCCACGCTCTTCAGAGAGAGCGGGGTGGTCTCGTAGTGCAGGGTCTCGAAGGCCTGGGTCTGGCCGTCCTCGGTGGTGAACTCCAGCACATAGGTCACGTCAGCCTGCTTGTCGGCCTCCACGTCGCGGGTGATGACCACGCTGTCGCCGTCAGCCAGGCCCTCACCGGCCAGGTTGTCGCCCTTGTCCTCGGCGCCGACTTCGTACAGGTACAGGTCGGTGACGGTGGAACCGGTGGTGTTGTACACGGTGTACTCGGCAGTGGTGGGCTCAGCGGCCTCGCTGGAAGCAGCCTCAGAGCTTGCAGCCTCGCTGGATGCGGCAGAGGATGCCACAGAAGAGGAAGCAGCGGTGGAAGAGGAGCTGCCGCAGGCGGTCATGCCCACAGCCAGTGCCAGAGCGGCAGCAACGATTGCAACATTCTTGAGTTTCATGCGAAATACTCCTTTGATCTTTTTTCGTTCTTCTCGTTTCAACCCAACCAACCGGGTGGGCGGGTTGTTGAGGTTGATTATACGCAAGATTCGACAAAAAATCAAGTCTTATGTCGGCATTTTTCACGATGAAACAGGAACTGTTACCATTTTGACATGAATCTGTCACAATTTAGCAGAGACTAACTTGAAGTTCCGTCCTGCTGCACCGGCGCATCCGGGACGCAGCACCGCCGGGACGGGTGCCGCATTTTTGCCCCATCTCCCGATTTACAAATCTGCCGAAAAAGGCTATACTATAAATAATTATGCAAACAGGGGAGGTGAGCAGATGGCAGAACAGGAGCTGGAACAGCTGGAAGGCACGGTGGAAGATATCATCTACGAGAACGCCGACAACGGCTACACCGTGTTCGAGGTGTCCGGCGGCGGGGTGCTCACCGTGGTGTGCGGCGTCGTGGGGGAGCTGCACGCCGGGGAAAGCGTCATCTGCCGCGGCCGGTACGAGAACCACGCCACCTACGGCCGGCAGTTCCACGCGCAGGAGTGCGAGACGGACATGCCCAAGGATCTGGAAGCCGTGTACGCTTTCCTTGCCAGCCGGTCGCTGCCCTACATCGGGGCCAAGACGGCGGACAAGATCATCGACCTGTTCGGGGCCGAGGCACTGGAGGTCATTGCCAACGACCCCGCCCGGCTCACGCAGGTGCCCGGCATCTCGCCGGACAAGGCCGACCGCATCCAGCAGGAGTTCAAGCGGATGTTCGGCATGCGGGAGCTCATCGCCTATCTGGCACAGTTCGAGATCGGCCCCCGCAAGGCCATGGAGGTGTTCCGGGCGTTCGGGCCGGGGGCCATGCAGGCGATTTCGGCCAACCCCTACCTGCTGTGCGGGGAGCCGCTGCAGCTGGACTTCCGCCACGCCGACAGCATCGCCCAGTATTACCACATGGAGGGCGACTGCGCCCAGCGGCTGGAAGCCGCGCTGCTGCGCACTTTGCGCCACAACGCGGGCAACGGCCACACCTGCCTGCCCCGGGCCCAGCTGCTGGAAACCGCCTCCAACTTCATCCACCAGCCGCCGGAAAAGCTGGCCCGTGCGCTGGACAAGTGCATCGAGACCGAAGAACTCTGCGTGAAGATGTTCGACGGCGTGCCCTACATCTACCTGCCGGACCTTCTGGCCGCCGAGCAGGACATTGCCCACCGGCTGGCCATTCTGGCCCGGCGGGGCAAGAACACCGCCCGGGACCTGGACCGGAACCTGCAGGTGCTGGAACTGACCCAGGGCTTTGCCTATGCGCCGCTGCAGCGGGAAGCCATCCGCAAGGCCATGACCGAGAACTGTCTGGTGCTCACCGGCGGCCCCGGCACCGGCAAGACCACCACCGTGAACGCCATCCTGCAATTGCTGGAAAATCAGGCCGAGCGGGTGGCTCTGTGCGCCCCCACGGGCCGGGCAGCCAAACGGCTGAGCGAGCTCACCGGCCGCAAGGCCAGCACCATCCACCGCCTGCTGGAGGTGGACTATACCGGCGGCGTGGTCAGCTTCATCCACAACGACAAGAACCTGCTCAAGTGCGATGTGGTCATTCTGGACGAGATGAGCATGGTGGACGTCAAGCTGTTTCAGGCGCTGGTCACGGCCCTGCGTTACAGCTGCCGCATCATTATGGTGGGCGACGCCGACCAGCTGCCCAGCGTGGGCCCCGGCAACCTGCTGGGCGAGATCATCCGCTCCGGGTGCGTGCCCACCGTCTGCCTCAACGAGATCTTCCGGCAGGCCAAACGCAGCCTCATCGTGGAAAATGCCCACCACATCATCTGCGGCGAGCCGCTGCAGAAGGGCGGCAAAACGGACGATTTCTTCTTCCTCGAAGCGGACGGCGACGCCGCCCAGAAGCTGGTGTGCGACCTGGTCACCACCCGGCTGCCCCGCAGCTATGGGTTCGACCCCGTGCGGGACATTCAGGTGCTTTGCCCCACAAAGCTGGGCCCCACCGGCACCCAGGCGCTGAACGTGGAGCTGCAGAACCTGCTCAACCCGGAGCAGAAGGGCAAACCCCAGCTGCAGAGCGCGGCCCGGGTGTTCCGGGTGGGCGACAAGGTGATGCAGGTGCGCAACAACTACGAGATCGTCTGGCAGCGCATCGGCGGGGAACAGGGCGTGGGAGCCTACAACGGCGACATCGGCATCGTGGAGAGCATCAACACCAGGGAGCGCTCCATGGTGGTGCGCATGGACGACCGGCGGCTGGTGTACCCGGCCGAGAACCTCAACGAACTGGAGATCGCCTACGCCATCACGGTGCACAAGAGCCAGGGCAGCGAGTTCCCGGCGGTGATCCTGCCGGTGGCGCAGGTGCCGCCCCGCCTGTGTTACCGCAACCTGTTCTACACCGGCGTCACCCGCGCACGCAAGCTGTGCATCGTGGCGGGCCGGCGGGACGTGGCCAACCGCATGATGAGCAATGTGCGCCAGAACCTGCGCTACAGCGGCCTGTGCGCCCTGCTGCAGGCGGAGCTGCCGCCGGAGCAGGTGCGTGTGGAGGAATGAAGGTTGCACGGAGATCAACTTTTGCTCCGGGTCAAGCTGCAAAAGTTGATTTCCGTGTCTCAGGTCGGCGGCCTCGCCCTCTCCGTCACGCCTAACGGCGTGCCACCTCTCCCAAAGGGAGAGGCAAGAAACGTTCCGGTTACGCCCTTGGCTCTCCCTTTGGGAGAGCTGTCACCGAAGGTGACTGAGAGGGCGAGGCCGTGAATCTGAGGGCGAGGCCGTTGCCCATGTTGGCAGGACTTTGCCGCACCCCGCATGAAGGCTGCAAAACTTGTATACTTTTTGCCGCAACTATGTTATACTGAACTCTGATCTGATTTTTGCCCGCCCGGCGGGCTTTTTACGATAGAGGCACAAGAGAAAGGAACGAACGACTTATGGCACAGAACGATATCGGCATCGACCTGGGTACGACTACCATCATCATCGCGCAGGAGGGCAAGGGCGTGGTGCTCAACCAGCCCAGCGTGGTGGCTATGGACACCCGCAAGAACTCCGTGCTGGAGGCGGGCGACAAGGCCCTGGCCATGGTAGGCCGCACCCCCAACTACATTTCCGCCATCTTCCCGCTGAAGGACGGCGTCATCAGCGACCACACCATGACCCGGGAGCTGATCTGCCGCTTTGTCAAGCAGGTGTACAGCTCCCATATGGTCAAGCCCCGGGTGGCCGTGTGCGTGCCCGCCGCCATCACCGGCATTGAGAGCGACGCCGTGGTGGAGGCCGTGGTGGCCGCCGGTGCCCGTCAGGTGTACCTCATCGACGAGCCCATCGCCGCCGCCCTCGGCTCCGGCATCGACATCACCCAGCCGGACGGCCGTATGATCATCGACATCGGCGGCGGCACCACCGACATCGCCGTGCTGAGCCTGGGCGGCAAGGTCAAGGCCACCAGCGTGCGGGTGGCCGGCAACCACTACGATGAGGAGATCCTCAAGCATGTGCGCAACAAGTACAGCATCGCCATCGGCCAGCGCACCGCCGAGGAGCTGAAAAAGCATGTGGCCTGCTGCCCGCAAAAGACCGATTTCCACGAGACCATGGAGATCAAGGGCCGCAGCCTGCTCACCGGCCTGCCGGTGCGCGTGAACGTGTCCACCGATGACCTGTACGAGCCGGTGATGATGCTCAGTGAGCAGATCGGCACGGCGGCTCACCAGGTGCTGGAAAAGACCCCTCCGGAGCTGGCCGGTGACATCTACCGCAACGGCGTCATGCTCACCGGCGGCGGTGCCCAGCTGCACGGCCTGACCGAGTATCTGGCCCAGGAGCTGAAGGTGGAAGTGACCGTCTCCCCCGACCCCGTCAACTGCGTGGCCCTGGGCACGGCCATGAGCCTTGGCATCGGCGACAAGCTGGAGACCGGCTTCACCGACGCCACCCCGCGCATCGGCCGCCGGTAAGAATGTTGCGGGAAAAAAGAAAATTTGTCCATTTTTGTTGAATTAAATGGGAAAATAAGGTATACTATTCCCAAATCGTGTTTTCGCGGCCGGTGCCTGCACTGGCTGCGAATCGTTGAGAAACAGGAGGAAAAACCATGGATTTAGGTTTTGACGTCGTCGTTACCGTTACCGGTATCGTGCTGGTGTTCTTGATCCTCGTGCTGCTGATGGCGATCATCACGCTGGAGGGCAAGATCTTCGACGGTCTGGGCAAGAAGAAGGCTGCCGCAAAGGCTGCCGCCTCCAAGCCCGCCGCCCCTGCAAAGCCCGCTGCCCCGGTGCAGCAGGCCGCTGCTCCGGCTCCCCAGGTGGAGGAAGGCATTCCCGGTGATGTGGTGGCTGCCATCATGGCCGCCATCCACGCAATGGGCAATGGCAAGTACACCCTCAAGGCGGTGCGCCGCGGCACCAACGGCTGGGGCAAGGCCGGTGTGAACGACACCACGGCCCCGTTTTAACACAGGAGGAAGAACATGACACAGTTTATTGATACTCTGGTCGGTATTTTCCAAAGTTCCGGCTTTGCACGGTTCGGTGAGCCCGGCGGCTACCTGTACGCGATCATGATCTGCGTGGGCTGCTTTTTGCTGTACCTCGCCATCGTGAAGGAATTCGAGCCCCTGATCCTGCTGCCCATGGCATTCGGCATGATCCTGGCAAACCTGCCGGGCAGCGGCGTCATCCACATGGAATACTTTGTCGGTGACGGTCTGGAACACCCCCTGTGGGTCCAGATCCTGAACAACGGCGGCCTGGCTGATATGCTTTACATGGGCGTCAAGCTGGGCATTTACCCCCCGCTGATCTTCCTGGGCATCGGCACCATGACCGACTTCGCTCCGCTGATCTCCAACCCCAAGAGTCTGCTGCTGGGCGCTGCCGCACAGTTCGGCATCTTTGGTACTTACATGGGTGCCCGCCTGCTGGCCGCTACCGGCCTGGTGGACTTCACCCAGAAGCAGTCCGCTGCCATCTCCATCATCGGCGGTGCCGACGGCCCCACCGCCATCTTCGTTACCTCCCGTCTGGCACCTGAGCTGCTGGGCTCCATCGCTGTGGCGGCCTACAGTTACATGGCGCTGGTGCCTGTTATCCAGCCGCCCATCATGAAGGCACTGACCACCAAGAAGGAACGTACCGTCGTGATGAAGCAGCTGCGCACCGTCTCCAAGACCGAGAGGATCATCTTCCCCATCATGGTCACCATCATCGTGTCCCTGATCGTCCCGGATGCCGCCGTTCTGGTGGGTATGCTGATGCTGGGCAACCTGATGAAGGAGTGCGGCGTGACGGATCGCATCCAGAAGACTGCCGGCAATGAGCTGATGAACATCATCACCATCTTCCTGGCCCTGTCTGTTGGCTGCACCACCAGTGCAAACACCTTCCTGAACACCCGCACCCTGTTCATCATCGTGCTGGGCCTGATCGCCTTCTCCTTCGGCACCGCAGCCGGTGTGCTGTGCGGCAAGGTGATGTACGCTGTGACCGGCGGCCAGGTCAACCCGCTGATCGGTTCCGCAGGCGTTTCCGCTGTGCCGATGGCCGCCCGTGTGTCCCAGAAGGTGGGCCAGAGCGAGAACCCGCAGAACTTCCTGCTGATGCACGCCATGGGCCCCAACGTGGCCGGCGTTATCGGTTCTGCCGTTGCTGCTGGTATTCTGATCAACATCTTCGGCTAAGCATTCCCTGAAAAACAAACGTTCCCGTCCGGTGGTCCTGTACTGCCGGGCGGGTTTTGTTTTGCGAGGCCGCTGCCGCGATGCTGAAACCTTCCATAAACAAAAAGGCCGCCCGCGTTCAGTACGCAGACGGTCTTTTTTTGCGCCATTCTCTGAGAGAGGCGGGTTATCTGGCAAAGTTCGACTTTCTGAACGAAGCAACGTTGAAAAAGCAACTTTGCCAGCATGGCAAAATTCAGCACGTCTGGCAAGGTTGGAACTTTGCCAACATGGAGCAACTTTGCCAAGTTGGAAAACATCAAAAATTAAACGTAGATAAATTATAATTTTTGAACTTTATCACTTGTTTTACTACAGTAGAGAAGCCGTGTGGACCAGTTGCAGCCAACATCCTCCTGGCCTGCCGGTAAAAGCAATTGCACAGCCGGAACCGGGCGGAGGTGGTTCCAGCCCTCCGCGCAGAAAATGGGCCGCAAAATTTCCGCGCAAATGCCGCCTGCAATCGCACCGGCTATTCTCAATTTCCTGAAAATGTGGTATACTGTTCTTTGACAATAAAAGGAGACAGGGGAACCCATGGCAACAGATCTGACACAAGAATTCTGCGCTCTGCGCGACACCTATATCGAAAAGCAGTTCGGCCGCCTGAACGAGATGCAGCGGCGGGCGGTGTTCACCACCGACGGCCCGCTGCTCATCCTGGCCGGAGCCGGCAGCGGCAAGACCACCGTGCTGGTCAACCGCATTGCCAACCTCATCCGGTTCGGCGCGGCCCACGGCTCAAAACAGCTGCCCCGCCCCGCCACCGAAGAGGACGTCAAGGCCCTGCGCAATGCCATCATGACCGGCACCGCCGCGCCCGGCTGGCTGGACGGTATGCTGCGGCAGAACGCCGTGCGCAGCTGGAACGTGATGGCCATCACCTTTACCAACAAGGCGGCCGGGGAGATGAAGGAGCGCCTGCGCCGGATGCTGGGCGGGGAAGAGGGCGACGAGGTGTTTGCCTCCACCTTCCACTCGGCCTGTGTGCGCATCCTGCGCCGCTGGGCGGAGGAGATCGGCTACCCCCGCAGCTTTACCATCTACGACACCGACGACGCCCAGCGGGTGATGAAGGCGGTGTACAAGGACCTGAACGTGGATGACAAGTTCTTCCCCATCAAGAGCGCCATCAACCAGATGAGCCGCTGGAAGGATCAGCTGGTCAGCCCGGAACAGGCCCTTGCCAACCCCGCCAAGGACACCAAGGGGGCGCTGGCGGCCCGCATCTACGCCGCCTACGAAAAGCGGCTGAAGGAGGCCGGTGCCTTCGACTTCGACGACCTCATCTACCAGACCGTGCAGCTGCTGGCAGAGCACCCGGACGTGCGGGACTTCTACCAGACCAAATACAAATACCTGCTGGTGGACGAGTATCAGGACACCAGTGTGGCGCAGTTCCGTCTGGTGAGCCTGCTCACCGGCCCGGAGCGCAACATCTGCGTGGTGGGCGACGATGACCAGAGCATCTACCGCTTCCGCGGGGCTACCATTGAGAACATCCTCAACTTTGAAAAGTGCTACCCCGGGGCAAAGACCATCCGGCTGGAGCAGAACTACCGCTCCACCTCCAACATCCTCAACGCCGCCAACTGCGTCATCCAGCACAACACGGAGCGCAAGGGCAAGACCCTGTGGACCGACAACGGCGAGGGCGACAAGGTGCAGGTGTACACCGCCGAGAACGAGCAGGACGAGGCCATGCACATTGCGGACGTCATCGGCCAGCACCTGAAAGAGGGCGGCCACCTGGCCGACCACGCCATCCTCTACCGCATGAACGCCCAGTCGGCTCCCATCGAAAGCTACTTCACCCGCGCGGGCATCCCCCACAAGATCGTGGGAGGCCAGCGCTTCAACGACCGCAAAGAGGTCAAGGACATCCACTCCTATATGTCCATCGTGGCCAACCCCCGCGATGACGTGCGCCTGCGCCGCATCATCAACGAGCCTGCCCGCAAGATCGGCAACACCACGGTGGAGGTCATTGCAGACCTTGCCGCCCAGCAGGGGGTGAGCATGCTGGAGATCATCGGCCACGCCGACCAGTACGCCAAGCTCAGCCGCGCCATCATGCCGCTGCTCAAGTTCTGGCAGATCTACCAGAACCTGCAGGATTCGCTGGAGACCAAGACACTGGACGCCTTTGCCGCCGACGTCATCGAGCGGACCGGCTACAAGGCCATGCTGGAAGCCGACGCCGCCAAGGGCCACGAGGATGCCGCCGACCGCCTGCAGAACCTGGGCCAGCTGGTGAACAACGTCAAGAACTACTGCGACCAGCACGGCGAGGACGCTACGCTGGAGGGCTATCTGGAAGATATCGCCCTCATCAGCGACATCGACAGCTACAACGAGAGCGCCGACCAGGTGGTGCTGATGACCATCCATTCGGCCAAGGGGCTGGAGTTCCCCTATGTGTTCCTCATCGGCATGGAAGAGGGCGTGTTCCCCAGCGAGATGAGCAAGTATTCCGAGGCGGACCTGGAAGAAGAGCGCCGCCTTGCCTACGTCGGCATCACCCGCGCCAAAAAGGAACTGTACATCTCCAACAGCGTCACCCGCATGCTCTACGGCCGCACCCAGCGCAACGAGCCCAGCCGCTTTTTGCGCGAGATCGAGCCGGAGTACATCGAAGAGACCCGCAGCCCGGTGCTGGAACAGCGTTCCCGTCTGGGCGGCTGGGGCAGCAGCTACAGCGACACCGTGCCCGGCGGCGCGTCCGGGTACTCCGGGCCTTCCGGCTGGGGCCGCAGCGCCGGGGGCTACGGTTCCGGCGGCTATGGTTCTCGCTCCGGCGGCGGTTACCTGAACCGCGAGTACAACGCCGGGGAGCGCAGCGGGTTCGGCTCCGGTTATGCCGGGCGGGGCACTTCCTCTTCCGGTTACGGTGCCGCCTACGGCAACAGCTCCACCCAGCCCAAGGTGCGTTCGGGCGGGTTCGGTGCCGGGTATTCCGGCACGGGCGCAAAGACCCCGGCCGCAAAGATCAGCTTTACCGGTGCACCGGCGGCAAAGGCAGCGCCCGCAGGCTCCAAGCACTACGAGCCGGGCGACATCGTGGAGCACAAGGTCTTTGGCCGGGGCACCGTGCTCAAGGTCAAGCCTGCGGCCGGAGACCAGATCGTGGAGATCAACTTTGAAAAGGTCGGCATCAAAAAGACCATGGCCAATTTTGCGCCGCTGACCAAAATCACAACGGAGGAATGACACAAAAATGATGACAGTTCGTTTGATCGCCCATACCCCGGAGCCGGAAAAGGTGGTGGCGGCTGCCGCCAAGCTGTGCTACTCCGACGCCCACATCACCGACCTGCTGGACGGCCTGACCGAGGAAAAGACGGCAAAGTTCCTGACCATGCTCAGCGACCTGGGCCACGCCAGCCCCATCGAGCACGCCAGCTTCACCTTTGGCATCGAGGGGGTCAGCCGTACCTTGCTGGCCCAGATCACCCGCCACCGCATCGCATCCTTCAGCGTGCAGAGCCAGCGCTATGTGCGCCTGGACGATTTCCGCTATGTGGTGCCGCCGGAGATCGAAGCCATCCCGGAGGCAAAGGCGGCTTTCCTTGAGAGCATGAACGAGGACGCCAAACGCTACCTTGACCTTGCCCACAAGCTGGAAGAGGGCCACACCGCCCGCCTGATGGCCGAGGGCATGCCGGAAAAGGCAGCCCGCGCCAAGGCCGGCAAGCAGGCCAACGAGGACGCCCGCTTTGTGCTGCCCAACGCCTGCGAGACCAAGATGGTGGTCACCATGAACGCCCGCAGCCTGCAGAACTTTTTCCACCTGCGCTGCTGCAGCCGCGCCCAGTGGGAGATCCGCCAGCTTGCCGAAGAGATGTTCAAACTGGTGTACCCGGTGGCACCCCACATCTTTGCCAAATCCGGCCCGGCCTGCGTGAGCGGCCCCTGCCCGGAGGGCAAGATGTGCTGCGGTAAAACCGCCGAGGTGCGCGCAAAATATGCCGCCATCAAGGAAGGTGCTGCCGTATGAGCAAGGGCAAGCTGATCGTCATCGAGGGGCTGGACGGCAGCGGCAAGGCCACCCAGGCAAAGCTGCTGGCAAAGCACCTGGCCAGCCAGGGCCTGCCGGTGCGGGAGGTCACCTTCCCGGATTACGCCAGCGATTCCAGCGCCCTGATCAAAATGTATCTGGCCGGGCAGTTCGGCTCAAAACCGGACGATGTGAACGCCTATGCGGCCTCCAGCTTTTTTGCGGTGGACCGCTATGCCAGCTACAAGACCGACTGGGGCCGCTTTTACGAGGAGGGCGGCGTGGTCATTGCCGACCGCTACACCACCTCCAACGCGGTGCACCAGTGCTCCAAGCTCCCGCCGGAGCAGTGGGAGGCGTTTTTGCACTGGCTGTTCGATTACGAGTTCCATCTGCTGGGCCTGCCCGCACCGGACAGCGTCATCTACCTGCAGGTGGACCCGGCGGTCAGCCAGCGGCTGATGACCGCCCGCTACCACGGTGACGAGAGCAAAAAGGACGTGCACGAGAAAGATACCGAGTATCTGGCCCGCAGCCGCCTGACGAAGAAAGGAGAACTGGAATTCAGCCCGGAAGAGCAGATTAAGCAGCTGAAACGCAGGCTGGAAGCGGCGTTGCAGGAAGAAGACTATGAGACGGCTGCTGCCTGCCGGGATAAGATACACAGTCTGGAAGGAGAGATGAGACATGACGAAATGGTTTGAGGAAGTGGCGAATGATGCGTCCAATATCGTTTCCAGCCGGGTGCGTCTGTCTCGGAACTGGGAGGAATATAAATTTCCGAGCCGTCTGGAGCCGGATGAGGCGCGGACGATGATTGCCCGTTTAAAACAGAATTTTCGCGATCTGGGTGACCGGGACGGTCAGTTTTATGAATATGAAGATCTGGAATTGATGGAGAAGCTTGACCGCACCGCATTGCGGGAACGGCGGCTTTTAAACCGCACGCTGGCGGAGAAGACGACGCCGGGCGGGATCCTCTGTTCGGAGGATGAGCGGGTCAGCATGGTATTAAATGCGGACGATCATATCCGTTTACAGGTGCTGGCATCGGGACTCGATCTGCAAGAATGTTATGCAAAAGCGGATGCGCTGGATGATTATATCAACGAGAAGATTCCGTATGCATTTAATGAGAAATATGGGTATCTGACGTCCTATCCGACGAATGTCGGAACAGCAATGAAGGCGTCCGTGGTCGTGCATCTGCCGTCTCTGACAATGAATAAGAAATTTCAGGAACTTCTGGGCGATATGGGACGTTTCGGCACGACCGTGCGCGGCGTTTATGGCAGAGGCAATGAAAACTATGGCGATCTGTACGAGGTAGTCAATCAGAAGACACTCGGAATCACCGAACAAGAGATTCTGGAGCTGGTAGTCAACGTGGCGGGGCAGCTCTCGGCGCAGGAAAATCAGTTCCGCGAGGTTTCTCTGTCGAGGCACCGCCTGGAGCGGGAGGACGAGGCGTACAAGTCCTACGGCGTTCTGAAATATGCGCGCCGGATGACGCTCAAGGAAGCGATGACATTTCTATCTCATGTCTGGGCGGGCATCGCGGACGGGCTGTTAAAACCGGCAGAATTTGTGAGCATTTACCGCCTGATGATCGGCATCCAGCCGGCAAACTTACAGAAACGTTCGAGCAAGCCGCTGGGACGTGAGGAATTGGAGGCAGAGCGGGCGCGGTATCTGCGTGAGGAACTGCCGAAGCTGGTGTAAAGTAAAAAGAAACAGGAGGAACAGTAAAATGATCGATCGTTTTACTCAGAAAGCCAGAGAAGCGATCCGTCTGGCAGTCGAGACAGCGCAGGAGCTGGAACACGGCTATGTGGGGACGGAGCATCTGCTTTTAGGACTGATAAAAGAGGGAACTGGCGTGGCGGCAGCGGTTCTGGCAGAACATGATGTGACAGAAGAGCGTGTCATGGAACTGATGGAGCGTCTGATAAGCCCGGCAGTGGCGACTCAGGTAGAGGGACAGATTGAATATACGCCGGGGGCGCGCGCCGTGCTGCAGGCGAGTTATGATGAGGCGGTTTTTTTCAAAGCGCCTCTGATTGGAACGGAGCACATCCTGATTGCCATCATCAAGGATGGAAAATCAACTGCGTGCCGTTTACTCAATACAATGAATGTTAATATTCAGAAATTATATGTGGATCTGATGGGGGCTATGGGCGATGATGCGCCGTCCGAGGCGGCGGAAGATGCGGCAGCAGGACGGGTGCGCCCGGAGAAAGGCAATACACCGAATCTGGACAATTTCAGCCGGGATCTGACTCAGATGGCGCGGGACGGAAAGCTCGATCCAGTCATCGGCAGGGAACGGGAAATGAAACGTGTTATTCAGATTTTAAGCCGCCGGACGAAGAATAATCCGTGCCTGATCGGGGAACCAGGCGTCGGAAAAACGGCGGTTGTGGAAGGTCTGGCGCAGTTCATTGTTTCCGGCAATGTACCGGAGACGATCGCGAAAAAGCGGGTTGTCAGCCTCGATTTGTCCGGCATGGTCGCAGGATCCAAGTACCGCGGTGAGTTCGAAGAGCGGATTAAGAAGGTACTTGCCGAGGTGCGGGAGAGTGGAAATGTGCTCTTGTTTATTGACGAGATTCACACGATCATCGGCGCAGGCGGCGCGGAGGGCGCGATCGATGCCTCCAATATCCTGAAACCGTCGCTGGAGAGAGGCGAGATTAAGCTAATTGGTGAGAAGACGCTGGAAGAA
>ENA-USZI01000531-USZI01000531.1-human-gut-metagenome-genome-assembly--contig:-NODE-531-length-28025-cov-9.708888_pt1 | contig 28025 bp, 18 predicted proteins | sample MGYA00250042_ERZ773532 | MGnify/ENA primary metagenome ERZ773532 (study PRJEB29103, sample SAMN06112036) | human gut metagenome | biome: human gut; feature: ankylosing spondylitis patient; material... | reverse complement strand
TGTACGTCAACATGGAGGGCAAGCGCTTCTGCAACGAGGACACCGGCTTTGTCTACATGGGCAACATCACCAAGTATCTGCCCCGCTACAACGGTGCCAACGTGGATGCCAACCACCCGGACGGCTCTCTGGGCTGGTACTGCCAGGTCTACGACAGCGACTACATGAGCTACGCCAACAGCCCCGTGCCGGAGCAGGTGATGACCAAGTACATCCCCGGTGCCGTGGAGAACCCGCAGGGCGTGTTCACCAACCTGATCGACACCTATAAGGCCGACACCATCGAGGAGCTGGCCGCCCTGCTGGACGTGCCCGCCGATGAGCTGCAAAAGACCATCGACCGCTACAACGAGCTGTGCGATCAGGGTGCCGACGTGGACTTCGGCAAGAAGAGCGTCTACATGCACAAGATCGAGAAGGCTCCCTTCTGGGGCGTGCGCAAGCACATCCGCGTGTCCTCCATCGACAGCGGCGTGAACACCAACGCCAACGGCCAGGCTCTGGACGCTGACGGCAAGGTCATCGAGGGCCTGTACTGCGTGGGCAACGTGGGCGGCGTGTTCTACGGCGGCGCGGACTATCCGTTCCACCAGACCGGCCTGTCCCTGGGCCGCTGCTACACCTTCGGCATGCTGGCCGCAAAGCACGCCATGGGCAAGTAAGCCGCAGGAAATAACACCATAAAAGAAGAAGGCCGCCGGGCAGGAGAAGGTTTCCTGCCCGGCGGCTTTTTGCTGCCGGAAAAAAGTGAAAATAATGCCCGAAACTTGAGCGGGATTGTTGTGAATGTGACGATTTTGGTACGATTTTGGGACGCTTGGTTTACACCGCCCCGGAAAGCGTGGTATAGTTAGACGGATAAGCAGCAGTGGGTGCCGCTGTGGGAAAAGCGAGGAGAGCGTTACGATGAAAAAGCACATTCGAGCATTCGTCAGTCTGCTGTGCGCTGCGGCGCTGGCACTGGGCTGTGCATCCTGCGGCGGCGCAGCGCAGAGCACCGGAAAATCCGGCGGCACCGCCGGGGTGACCCATATCACCGTGTGGACCTATTACAATGGTGACCAGCTGGAAAGCTTCAACAAGCTGGTGGACCAGTTCAACGAGACCACCGGCCGCGAAAAGGGCATCCGGGTGGAAAGTGCCAGCCAGGGCAGCGTGAGCGACCTGGAGACCAACGTGATGGATGCGGCCCAGGGCAAGGTGGGTGCTGCGGCCATGCCCAACATCTTCTCGGCCTATGCTGACACCGCCTATGCGCTGGACCAGATGGGCATGCTGGTGGACCTGAGCCAGTACCTCACCGAGGACGAGCGCGCCCAGTATGTGCAGGGCTACCTGGACGAAGGCGACTTTGACGGCGACGGCAGCATGAAGATCTTCCCGGTGGCAAAATCCACCGAGCTGATGTTCCTGAACGAGACCGACTGGGAGAAGTTTGCCCAGGCCACCGGTGCCGCCTACGACGACCTTTACCCAATACCTGTTGCAATCCGTCGAAAACAAAGAACAGCACTAATGCCAGCGTGAAACAGAACGTAACCCATACTTGTGAAATCCGTCGGGTACGGTTGGGCAAATGGCGCATCACACGGCGGGTGAAGCCATTGTCGGGTATTTCCTGCCGGTTTTCGGCAAAGAAATCAATCAGGAGTTTATCATTGTTTTCCGTCATAACCATTTTGTTTTAAGTAGGTAGCCATTTTTTCTTTGGCCCGCGACAGGTGGCTTTTTACTGTTCCTGTCGGGTAGCCGGTAATGTCTGCAATCTTTTCTATACTTTGGTCTTCCATATAAAAAAGAGTGATACAGGTCCGTTCCGTTTCTTTCAGCATATTCAGCGCACGGTAAATGTCCATGTGCCGCCCTATGTCGTTCTGCTGCGTACTGTATTGAGCGTCTACCCGGAGTGTTTCCAGACTGTCGGTCTCCTTACGGGTGCGAAGATAATCATAAAATACATTATAAGCAATACGGTAGAGCCAGGTGGAGAAGCTGGACAGGTTTTTGAATGAGGAGAGATTGGTGTATGCTTTAATGAATGTATCTTGCGCCAGGTCATCGCTCAATTCGCTGTCGCCACAAGTCAGGTGCAGAAAAAAACGCCGTACGGACGACTGATACTTTCCTACTAACCGGTCGAAGGCCCTGGTGTTGCGAAACACCACGACCTGTGCGACTAACGATATATCATTGAGCTGACTCATTTTTCTGCATTCTTTTCCGGAAAGACGGTTCTTGCATTATCGGATTTATCATTGCTTTTAGGGGCTCTGTCTTGTTGCGTATAGTAGATGACGAGCTGTCCGAAGCCTGTGAACATGACAAGCAGGCCTATGCAGCCAAGTCCGAATTCTTCGGTAATGGCCCAGAGGAATATGAACAGCCCGATACCGACGAATACATTCTTGATTCCTTTACTGCGGATATCTGTCGAATCGGCTTCTTTAAACAGATTTTCAGGCAGCGGTTGTCCGCTGGCTAATGCTTGTTCCACCAGGCGGTATTTGGCCTTCCGGTTTTTGTAGCGGAAGAAAAAGATGATGAATACGATGATTAAAGGAAAGCCGAAAACGAACACAATGGCTGTAATCGCAATGACTGCGTCTCTCGTAGCATGTCCGATATTCCAGCCGAAATCGTAAGCACTGCTATGATGCTTGTAATCATCGTCACTTTCTGAGTTACTGTTTGAACTGTTTTCGTAAGTCATGATGCTAAGGGTGTCCGTAACGGCTTTTCCGTCAATCACGGTATCCTTCAATTCTATGACTCTTTGTTTGTTTCCCAGACTGTCATTCTCCGTAACGGTCCGGTTCTTTCCTTGTGCCAATGTGCAAAGCATTAAGGCGGTTGTCAGTGCGAAGATAATGCGTTTCATAATCATGCTGTTTTTTGTTTTTATAGGTTTCTTTGTGTGTTAGACGTACCCATTTGCTTGGAAAGTTGCAAAGAGATGATATTTTTTTGAGAAAAGGTATTATCGACCGCAAAATATTTATACTACCTTTGCGTATTTAAAAAGTAAAACCTATGGAACTACCCGTTTCTTTTGCAGACTATACCCGCACTCTTTTGGGAGATGAGGATTATAAGGAATTAGTGACTTCTTTGGAGTCGGAGCAATCCGTCAGCATCCGGTTGAATCCGCTGAAACCTTTTGCTTTCCGCTCCGGAGAACATGCCGTTCCCTGGTGTACTTCCGGTTTTTACCTGAAAGAACGCCCGACATTTACTTTTGATCCCTTGTTCCATGCGGGCTGTTATTATGTACAGGAAGCTTCATCCATGTTTGTTGAGCAGGCTCTGAAGCAGTATATGGGTGAGGAACCGGTAGTGATGCTCGACCTTTGCGCCGCTCCGGGCGGTAAGTCGACGCATATCCGAAGTATTCTTCCCGACAATAGTCTGCTGATAGCCAATGAGGTTATCCGCAACCGCTCTCAGATACTTGCCGAGAATCTGACCAAGTGGGGGCATCCCGATGTGGTGGTTACCAATAGCGATCCGTCGGACTTTACACCGCTGGAAGATTTCTTCGACGTGATATTGACGGACGTGCCCTGCTCCGGTGAGGGTATGTTCCGCAAAGACCCTGTTGCCATAAGCGAGTGGAGCCCGGAGAATGTGGAAATCTGCCGGCAGCGGCAGCGGAGGATTATTGCGGATATCTGGCCTTGTCTGAAACCGGGCGGCATACTGATATATAGCACTTGTACTTATAACACAAAGGAAAATGAAGAAAACATCCGTTGGATAAGGGATGAATTCGGTGCAGAGGTACTTCCGCTCGATGTTGCGGAAGAGTGGAATATAATGGGTAACTTGTTGCAGGGAGAATCCTTTCCCGTTTATCGTTTCCTGCCTCATAAGACGCAGGGAGAGGGCTTCTTTCTGGCAGTTCTCCGGAAGCCGGGCATGAGCGTCCGAAACTCCGGGGATAAGCAACTCATTTCCCTGGCAATTGCTCCTGAAACTCCAGGGCTCAGAGCAGAAAAGTCCAGGGAAAAGGGACGTAAAGTCCAGGGAAAAGGGAAGCAAACTCCGGGACTTTCCAAAGAGCAGCTTGCGATATTGCAGAAGTGGATTTTTACTGCGGATAAGTATGAGTTTATCCAGAAAGGCGGCAATGTCAGCGCTTTCCCAAAATGTTATCTTCCGGAACTGTCTGCATTGCAGTCGTCCTTACGTATTGTACAGGCTGGATTGGAGATTGCCGGACAGAAAGGCAAGGATTGGATTCCCTGTCATGCCTTGGCTGTGAGCGGGATATTGGTATCGGATGCTTTCCCTTGTGAAGAAATATCGTATGAACAGGCCATTGCCTATTTACGCAAAGAGGCTGTCACCCTTTCGGATGCAGCCCCTCGCGGAGTTGTTTTGCTGACATATAGGCATGTGCCTCTCGGCTTTGTCAAGAATATAGGTAACCGTGCCAATAATCTTTATCCGCAGGAGTGGCGTATCCGTAGCGGCTATTTGCCGGAGACGGTGGTGAAAGTGCATTCTTGACTTGATTCCACCTTCATCACAGTTCGTTCTTATATATCCGCGCCATTGCTTTCTGGTATTGGTTTTCCAGTTGCAGGAGATTTGTTTTGCTTTGGTAAACGACCGAAACTTCGACGAAATACTCTATCATACTGATTTGTCCGCCTACAAGAGCCTGTTTCAGTAAAGTCAGGTCCTGCTGTTCCTGAAAGGTCCGTTTGTATTCCTGCATGGAAGCGTCCAGATTACGGGCTTCTTCGTAGAGCTGCCATAATTCGGAGCTTGCTTTTACTCTTGCATTATCTTTCTGGAAGTCGATGTTCATGGCTTGGGCTTTGGCTATCTTCACTTTTCCTTTATTTGAGAACAGCGGGAAAGAGAAGCCTACGACAACACCGTTCAGCGGATGTCCCGATTCGGTATTGCGACGATAGCCCAACTCCAGTTTCGGCAGCCACCCTTGCTTGCTTGCTGAAATGAACTTGCGGGCTGCGGCGCTTTCGCTGTCGAATGATTGCAGAGAGGGATCGGCGGCAAGCAGTTCGCTGCATACCCGATGGAAATCGGTTGGCAACGGAACCAGGGGATAGTCCGTCAGTCCGAGGGCTTTGGCGGTAGGTACGGCGGGGCCGTCGGGGAAGGGACGCCCGGGAGTAAGCGGCTGGTTGCCGTTCAGTACCAGCAGTTCCTTGATTTTATTGTTCAGGGCAGTACTGTTCATGCGCGATTCGGTACGTACATTCAACAGTTCCAGATTGATTTTATTTGTTTCCAGGGCATTGGCATCTCCCGTAGCCAGCCGTTTGGCATACATGGCGGCCAGCTCCTCTGCATTCTTCAGCCGTGCATCGAGCAACTCCTGCTGGTGTTGCAGCATGATGATGTCCAGGCACACTTCTTTGGCTTGCAGCAATATCTGCTGGCGCATGGTTGCCGCCTGTGCATCCAGTGCTCCGGTTTTGAGACGGTTCATTTTTCCTCTTGTTATGTATAAGGTGGGAAAGTCGAAGCTTTGGGAAACCACCATTTCCCCTACGGTTTCATTGCTGTTTTTAGAGTCCCAGAGATGGGCGTATGAGAGGGTGGGATCAGGCAGGTTGTTCTCGGTCCTGCTCTCTAGCTTCTGTGATGAGATAAGTTGTGCATTGGCTTGCAACTCCTTGTTGTTGGCTTCTATCTGGCGAAGCACGGAGTCAATGCCGGTTTCCTGCGCCCTCATCCCCATGCAGGCGAGGATGGTGGCGGTGAATATAAATAGTTGCTTCATATCTTCTGTTATTAAATTATTTATTGATCGTTATAACGGGATGGCTGTCCGGAGCCATTACGGGTGCATCTCTTCTTTCTTTCCATGCATCATCAGGTAAACAATCGGAATGATGAAACCGTTCAGGAAAGTGGAAGTCAGCAATCCGCCCAGAATAACTTTTGCCATGGGACTTTGTATTTCATTGCCGGGCAGGTCGCCGCTGAGTGCCAACGGAATCAATGCAAGCGCACTGGACAGTGCCGTCATCAGGATAGGATTCAAACGGTCCAGCGAACCGCGTATCACGCTGTCGTACACACCGTATCCCTCTTCCTGCTGCAAGTGGTTGTAATGACTGATGAGCAGCATACCGTTTCGGGTGGCGATACCGAAGAGCGAGATAAAGCCGATGATAGCCGGAATACTGACTTCGCCCGTTGTGACGAGCAGGGCGAATACACCGCCAATCAGTGCCAAAGGCAGGTTGATAAGGATAATCGCACTTTCCTTTACGCTACGGAACTCATGGTACAGCAGCAGGAATATCACTACGATAGACATGAATGAAGTCAAAGCCAGCGTGCGGCTTGCAGCCTGTTCGCTTTCAAACTGGCCGCCGTATTCGATGTGATAGCCTTCCGGCAGTTTTACCGAGGCGTCCACACGCTCTTGTATGTCGTTTACCACGCTGCGCAGGTCACGGTCGGCAACGTTGGCGGAGATTACGATTTTCCGTTTCACGTTCTCGCGGCTGATAGTATTAGGTCCCATTGCCGAGCGTACTTCCGCTACATAGTTCAGTGGTATCTTTTGTCCGTTGCCGGTATCGAGCATCAGGTTACGTATCTTTTCCATCTCATCCCGCAAATCATCCTTTACGCGTACGGTGAGGTCGAAACTTTTTCCTTTCTCATATACCTGGGATACGGTTTCGCCGGCAAGGCATACGTTGACAAACTCCGAAAACTCCGGCAAGGAGATGCCGTATTTGGCAAGCACTTCCCGTTTGGGAGCGATGATAAGCTGCGGACGTTCAATCTGTTGCTCCACGTTCAGGTCGGCAATGCCGGGAATGTCCTGAATGGTATTCTTTATCTCATTGCCCAAAGCGAACATGCGGTTCAAATCGTCGCCGAACAGTTTAATGGCTATATTGGCTTTCGTACCCGACAGCATGGCATCGATACGGTGGCTGATAGGCTGGCCGATTTCCACATTGGCGCCTACAATTGTACCCAGCTTTTCACGTACATCGGCCACCAGCTCGCTGCGCGAACGGTCTTTCAGCTCGAACGGAGCTTCGATTTCCGATACGTTCACGCCTAAGGCATGTTCATCCAGTTCGGCACGTCCCGTCTTGCGGGCTACGGTTTGTATTTCGGGGATGGAAAGCAGTAGTTCTTCGGCACGATGTCCCATCTTGTCGCTCTCTTCCAGTGAAATGCCCGGCAGGGATGATATGTTGATTGTGAACGAACCTTCGTTGAACGGCGGCAGGAACGAGCGTCCCAATGTGAAGAAGCAGGCAAGCGCCACTGCAAACAGACTGATGGTTCCGCCCAATACGCTCTTCTTATGACCCAGCACAAAAGCAAGCGCTGCACCGTACCACTCTTTCATCTTGCGTGCTACGGGCGAATCGCCGGTGGAACGCTTTTCGTCTTTTATCTTTTCTTTGCCCAGCAGGTAGGAGCACAATACAGGTGTCACCGTCAGTGCCACAACCGTAGAAGCTGCCAATGCCACGATGAAGGCAATGCCCAAAGGCACAAGCATACGGCCTTCCATGCCGCTCAGGAAAAACAGAGGAACGAAGCTTACCACGATAATGAGCGTGGAGTTCAGGATAGGCATACGCACTTCTTTGGAAGCGTTGAATACAACTTCCAGTATCGGCAGGCGTTCCGCTTCCGGTTTCATCCGGTTCTCCTGCAAGCGTTTGTACACGTTCTCCACATCGACAATGGCATCGTCCACCAGCGAACCGATGGCGATAGCCATACCGCCGAGGCTCATTGTGTTGATGGTGAATCCCATATAGTGCAACGCCAGCAGCGAAGCTATCAGCGATAAGGGCAGCGTCACCAATGAGATTACGGTAGTCCGTACGTTGGCAAGGAACAGGAACAGTACGATAACAACGAATATACCGCCTTCAAACAGTGATTTCTGTACGTTGCCGATGGAACTTTCTATAAAGCGGCTTTGCCTGAAAATATCGGTGCTGACTTTTACATCGGGCGGCAGGTTCTTCTGTAAGTCCTTGAGAGATGTTTCCAGTTTGTCGGTCAGTTCAAGCGTGCTTGTGGCGGGTTGCTTGGTCACAGTCAGCAGTACGGCGGGCTTGCCGCGTTCGGAAGCCGTACCCAGCTTCGGCAGTTTGGCTCCGATACGTACATCGGCAATGTCTTCCAGCAAAATGGGGGAAGCGGAATACGGAGCATTGGAAGTTGCGGGCTGGACACTGCCGTCCTGCAATTTGACAACAGCCTTTGCCAGTTGCTCCACCCGGTCGGTGGAGATGACACCGCGCACGATGTATTCGTTTCCGTATTCATAAAGCACTCCGCCGTTGGCGTTCAGATTCATTTCACGCGTAACGTTCATCACTTCGGTAAGGGTTACGCCGTAGTGCCGCATCCGTTCCGGGTCGAGTTGAATCTGATACTCTTTGATGTCGCCGCCCAGTACGGCAACTTGCGCCACGCCGCCGGTAGAAAGAAGGCGCGGACGGATAGTCCAGTCGGCTATGGTGCGCAGGTCGAGCATGGAAGTCGAGTCAGCGGTAAGTCCTACAATCAGCATCTCGCCTAAGATAGACGATTGCGGGCCAAGCGTAGGCTTGCCTACATTGGAGGGAAGAGACTCGCTGACAACCGCCAGTTTCTCGCTTACAATCTGGCGTGCCAGATAGACATCCGTTTCCCAGTCGAACTCAACCCATACAACGGAAAACCCGTTGGTGGAAGAAGAACGTACCCGGCGTACTCCCGTAGCACCGTTTACAGCCGTTTCAACAGGAAAAGTAACCAACTGTTCCACTTCCTCGGCTGCCATACCGTTGGCTTCGGTCATGATAACCACGGTTGGCGCATTCAGGTCGGGAAACACATCCACTTCCGTGTGCATTGCGGTATACGTACCGCCTATCAACAGCAGTACCGATGCCACCAGCACCAGTATGCGGTTCTGAAGAGAGAAATGTATTATCTTGTTTAACATGACTGTACTGTTTAGTGTTCGTGGCTATGTGCCGGAATTGCATTGGTAGCGCCTGCAAGTTTCACCTGATAAGCGCCTTGAGTCACCACTTTGTCGCCTGCCTTGACTCCGGAAAGGATTTGTACCCGTTCGCCGTTATCGGCTCCAAGAGTGACCGGTTGTTTCTTGTATCCTTCCTCATCCACTTGCAGGTATACGAAGAAGCTGCCTTGTTCCTCGGTCAGAGCCGTATGGGGGAGTGAAATAACGTTCTCCATAGGCGAGGAGAGCAGGAATATCTCGACAAATGAGCCGGGAATGATATCCCCTTTGTTGTCGAATTCAAAAGTGACGGGCACATAATAACCGTTGTCGCCCGATGCCTTTCCGTAAGAGAGCAGGCGGCCGTTCAGGTCTTTCAGTGTATATACCTTATTGTTGTAGGGAGTGCAGAAGTTGGCGGAACCGATGGTGCGGAGATACGGATAGTATTTTTCCGAAACATCGGCGCGCAGGAACAGTCTGCGGTTTTGAGTGATGCTTACGAGCGGCTGCCCCACGGTTACATAATCGCCTTCCTTTACCAACAGGTTTTTCACGTATCCGCTGATGGGAGAGGTTACCGCCTGTCCTTGGGCCGAATGGTTCTTGGCAACGGCTTCATAGCTGATACGGGCATTCTCATACGTCTGTCGGGCTTGAGCAAAGTCTTTCTCCGAAACGATTTTATTGGGGAGAAGTTCTTTCATCCGTTCATACTCTTTTCGGGCTGTTTCGTAAGCGATGCGCGCTCTTTGTACGGGGTCGCCGTCCGCCATATTCTTGGACGAAAGCACCACGAGGGGAGTACCTTTGCCGACACTCATGCCCTCTATGACTTTTCCGTGAAAAGAAACGACACCTGCCACGGTAGCTACGGCAACGCTTTCGTCGCCTTGTGCAGCCATAACCTGCCCGCTGGTTTTAATCACCTGATTGAAAACGCCCGGTTCGATGGTGCTTACGGCTACTCCGGCAGCCTGCGCTTTGGCCGGGGGCAATATGATTTCGTCGCTATGTGCGGCAACGGTTTCCTCACCGTGGTGGTGTCCGTCGTCATGGTGGTGTCCGGGACCTTCGTTTTCATGGTCGTGCCCTTCGTGGTCATGTCCCGCATGGGCGTGTTCTTCCGTTTCGTGATTGTGTCCTTCACCGGACTTGCTGTTGCAGGAGCCTAACAGGAATAATCCTATGACTCCCATGAATAGAATTTTCTTCATGATAATTGTTTTTGTCCTTACTTGTTTGGAAATGCAAAATTAGAGAATGGTCGGTGCAACCGGGTTGCATACATTCCTGTGCCGGCAGGATAACCGTTTCCGGCAACTATCGGTCAAGCAAGGACGGAAGGGGGCGCACGAAGCCCTGTGGCACGTGTGATGAACGTGCCGTGAAGAGATTCCAGGTAGACAAACTCTTGCCTGATACCCGTTTCCTCGGGCAGAGCCAGGAGTTTGAGAAGCGGTTCGGTAAATAATGTGTTCACCCACACGAAACACGGATGTAGGTTACTGTTGTCCGAGTTGGGTGTCTGTTGGAAGAAATGGGTGGTCATGCATCCGGTGTCGCAGCAGCAATGTTCGCTGCAAGGGCCCTGATGCTGGCAGCACCCGTCGGACGGCAGGTCGTTTTTCATGCAGATTATGCCGTCTTCGTGGTGATGATGAGGAATGACAGGTACTATCAGCATAATCATGCTGATGAAGAACAGAAAGTATGCAATGTACCTTTTCGTTTTCATCCCTCTCTTTTTGATTGGTCGCAAAGATAGAAGTTAATCACTTAACTGCCAAACCCAAGATGCTAAAAAGCCTTGAATAAATCATTTAATCCTTCGCTCATACTGGGATGCGTAAAGATGAAATCCCGCAGAATGCTGTAATGCAAATCATTCTTCATGGCAAGCGATACTAAATTAATGACTTCGGGCGCATCGATACAAAACAGGGTGCAGCCTATTATGCGTCCCGTATGTGCGTTGACAATGGCTTTCATCATACCGTCTATCTGCTGCAAGGTACGGGCACGCGGTATGGCGGCAGCCGGCAACCGGGACACTTGAAGCGAATAACCGCGTTTTACGGCTTCCTCTTCGGTCATGCCGATATGCGCCAACGGCGGATCTGTAAAAATGACATATGGAACCGGAATCCTGTCATCGGTCTTTCGCTTTTTATTGCCGAACAACCGGTTGGTGATAATGCGGAAATCATCCAGAGATAAATAGTCATACAAGGCTCCGCCTCTTACGTCTCCCATAGCCCATATATGCGGGGCGGTGGTCTGAAGATGTTCATTGACGATGACAGCTCCCCGGGTGTCGGTCCGTATGCCGGCTGCGTGCAGGTTGAGGCCGTCGGTCATCGGTCTGCGTCCGGTGGCAAGCAGCAGTGCGTTTCCTTCCCAAAAATAGGGGGTATTGTCGGAATTGTCCGTATAGGTCAATGTTATGCCATCGGCAGTGTCGTATACGGACAGGGCATAGGCGTTCAAACGTATCTCGATGCCTTTCCTTTTCAGAGATTCCAGCATGGATTCCGCAATGTCCCGGTCGGCTTTGGGCATAAAGCGGCTGCCCGTTTCCAATAACGTGACTTTGCTTCCAAACCCCGCATACATGGTGGCAAACTCCATTCCGATAGCGCCGGCGCCGAGAATGAGCAGGCGCCCGGGAAGTTTGCTCTGTTGGAGTAGCGTTTCGCTGGTGAATACATGCTTGCTTGCGTCGATTCCTTTCACGGCGGGCAGGATAGGGGTAGCTCCCGTATTGATAAAAACTTCCTTTCCTTTAAGGAGAATTTCCTTTTTATCGTGCGAGACGACCTTTACCGTATCGTCGGATACAAAAGATGCCGTACCGTCATACAACGTAATATTGGGGTGCTCCTTGATACGCTCGTGATTCTTGTCCCGCAAGAATGATACGAGCTTGTTTTTCCGCCTTATGGCGAGTGCATAATATTTGGCCTGATTGCCGTAGTCGTCCCGGTAGAGCCGTTCGGCCTGTTCCGATTCGTAAATCAGCGCTTTGGTGGGTATACACCCTACATTCACACATGTTCCCCCGTACATCTGCGGAGAACGTTCGATGATTGCCACTTTCCAGTTGCGGTTGGCGAGTTCGGCAGCCAGCAGTTTTCCGCCTTTGCCGAACCCTATGATGATAGCGTCATATTGTTTCATTTCATTCGTAATTAGGAATTTGTGGCAATGAAACAATAGGAACTGTTTGTTTGTTGCGGGAAGTAAGTTAATGAAAGTTTACCGTTCCAGTTCGCGAAGCGAATCCATTTTCTTCTTCTCGAGGAATTCATAGATGCCGCTCAGGTGCTCAGTCACCCGCTTGTTGCCGAACTCGTACACTTTGCTCACCAGTCCGTCCAGGAAGTCACGGTCGTGGCTCACAAGTATCAGTGTACCGTCAAAGTCCATGAGTGCCTGTTTCAGAATATCTTTGGTCTTCATGTCCAGGTGGTTGGTAGGCTCGTCCAGAATTAGCAGGTTTACGGGTTCCAGCAGCAGCTTAATCATGGCAAGGCGTGTGCGCTCGCCACCGGACAGCACTTTCACTTTCTTCATGGACTCTTCCGGTCCGCCGAACATGAAAGCTCCCAGCAGGTCGCGAATCTTGTTGCGGATTTCTCCTTTGGCTACGTCGTCGATGGTTTGGAATACGGTCAGGTTCTCATCCAGCAAGGATGCCTGGTTTTGGGCGAAATAGCCTATTTGTACATTGTGTCCGATGGTAAGCGTTCCTTCGTGTTCTATTTCTCCCATGATACATTTTACCAATGTGGACTTACCTTCGCCGTTCTTGCCTACGAAAGCCACTTTGTCGCCTCTCTCTATAGTGAGGTTGGCATTCTTGAACACGACATGGTCGCCGTATGTCTTTCCTACGTTCTCCATAATCACCGGATAATTGCCGGAGCGCGGCGAGGGAGGGAATTTCAGCCGCAATGCCGAGGTATCTTCTTCGTCCACTTCCAGAAGCACCAGCTTTTCCAGCATCTTGACGCGGCTCTGCACTTGCAGGGTTTTGGAATAGGTTCCCTTGAAGCGCTCGATGAATTCTTTGGTTTCGGCGATGAACTTCTGTTGGTCGTCGTATGCCTTTTGTTGCTGCTCGCGCCGTTCTTTGCGGAGCTCCAGGTATTTGGAGTAGTTTACTTTATAGTCGTAGATTCGTCCCATGGTCACTTCAATGGTACGGGTCGTGATGTTATCCACAAATTTGCGGTCGTGGCTGATGACGATGACGGCTTTCCCATTGTTGATAAGAAACTCTTCCAGCCATTGGATGGACTCGATGTCGAGGTGGTTGGTAGGCTCGTCCAGCAGCAGTACGTCAGGTTTTTGTAGCAACAGTTTGGCAAGCTCGATGCGCATGCGCCAGCCACCGCTGAAATCGCTTGTCTGGCGGTTGAAGTCCTCTCTGGTGAATCCGAGGCCGAGCAATGCCTTTTCAACGTCCTCTTCGTAATTGGTGGCGTCGATGGCATAAAACTTCTCGCTTAGGGCAGACACCTGTTCGATAAGCTCCATATAACTGTCGCTTTCGTAGTCGGTACGGGTCTCCAGTTCCTTGTTCATGCGGTCTATCTCTGCTTCCATCTCGTGCAGGTGGGCAAAGGCCTGTGCCGTTTCCTGAAAGACGGTACGTCCGTCTTCCGTCATCAGATGCTGGGGCAGATAGGCGATGACACAATCTTTCGGTGCGGAGATTTTGCCGCGGGTGGGCTGCCGCACTCCGGCGAGTATTTTAAGTAATGTACTTTTTCCGGCTCCGTTCTTTCCCATGAGGGCGATACGGTCTTTTTCGTTGATTACGAAGGATATGTCACTGAATAAGGTTGTGCCGCCGAATTCTACGGCGAGTCCGTCAATAGAAATCATTATGTCGTTTTTAAAAATAAGGTGCAAAGATAATGCAAATATATTATTTTTTATACCTTTGTCTCGGACAAACAATAATACAGGTTATGGAAATCGATAATCAATCGGTAGATTACCGTCCGCTCATCCTTGTTGCGGAAGACGATGATAGTAACTTTAAGTTGATAAAGGCTATTATAGGGAGAAAGTGTGAGATAATGTGGGCGAAGAACGGTGAGGAGATTGTCTCTTTGTTTCGTGAATACCGTGACAGGGCGGATGCAATACTGATGGATATTAAGATGCCTGTAATGAATGGTTTGGAAGCTACACAAATTATACGCCGGGAAGGCGGAACATTGCCTGTTATCATGCAAACGGCCTATGCTTTCTCTACCGACCGTGAAAATGCCATAAAGAGCGGTGCTTCGGAAGTATTGGTGAAGCCCATTACATTGAGCACCTTGCGCAACTGCTTGAGCAGTTACCTTCCCCGACTGGAATGGTAGGCTTTCCGCAATGAAAAGATAACTGTATCTTAGGGTTTGTTTATATTTTGATTAAAGAGTTATATAGCTTGTTATACTCCTCATAAAGACAGAAAAACATCCTCACAAAGAATTCTCTAAAGAATGCTGAACAAAAATTAAGCAGGGTCTGAACAAAATTTCTATTCTTTTGTTAATGAAGTCTAACCAAAATTTAACGGAATGAATAGTAAACTGCGCTTTTTGTTAATATCACTGTTTATATTCTTCGTGGCAGCATTACAGGCTTCAGCAGACGGTGATATCCGTGTATCGGGCGTTGTGATGTCGGAAGGAGAACCTTTGCCGGGAGCATCGGTATTGGTGAAAGGTACTCACAACGGAACGGTAACTGACGTTGACGGGAAATATACCCTTACCGTACCGGCGGACGGTACGCTGGTCTTTAGCTTTATCGGACTGAAAACTACAGAACAGAAAGTCAATGGACGCACAGTTGTCAATGCGGAATTGCTTCCGGACAGCGAACAACTGGATGAGGTAATGGTGGTGGCTTATGCCACTGCCAAGAAGTATAGCTTTACGGGAGCGGCTTCCACGGTAAAGGGGAGCGAGATTGCCAAGATGCAGGTGTCCAATGTGTCGCGTGCGCTCGAAGGTACGGTTTCCGGACTTCAGGCAAGTGCGCCCAGCGGCCAGCCGGGTACGGATGCTGAAATACGTATTCGCGGTATCGGCTCTATCAATGCGTCGAGCGCCCCGCTTTATGTGGTGGACGGCGTCCCTTTCGACGGTAGCATCAACTCCATTAATCCGGAAGATATAGCTTCGCTGACGGTACTGAAAGATGCCGCTTCGGCTGCTCTCTACGGTTCGCGGGGAGCTAACGGTGTCATTATCATAACCACTAAGCAGGGACATACCGACTCGAAAACCACGGTCAGCATCAATGCCAGCTTCGGCGGTTCCAACCGGGCCATCCGCGATTACGACCGTGTTGGAACCAATCAGTACTTCGAACTCTATTGGGAAGCTTTGCGCAACCAATATGCTCTGAATTCGGATAAATATACTCCGCAGACCGCAGCTGCCCAAGCCTCGAAAGACCTGGTAGGCAAGCTGATGGGCGGCGGTCCTAATCCCTACGGACCCAACTATCCGCAACCTGTAGGTACGGACGGCAAACTGCTTGCCGGCGCTACTCCGCTTTGGAATGTGGATTGGCAGAAGGAAATGGAACAACAGGCATTGCGTACGGAAGTCGGATTGAATGTTTCCGGTGGCGGAAAGACCAACCAGTACTATTTCTCGGCCGGCTATCTGAACGACAAGGGTATTGCCCTTGAGTCCGGTTACCAACGCTTCAACTTGCGTTCCAACATTTCGAGCGAGATAACCCGTTGGTTGCGCGGCGGTGTGAATATGAGCTATGCCCACTCCATACAGAACTATCCGGTTTCGTCCGATGCCAAGACGAGCAATGTCATTAACGCCGGACGTCTAATGCCCGATTTTTATCCTGTGTATGAGATGAATGCCGACGGCACATACAAACTCGACTCGGAAGGAAAGCGGATTTACGACTTCGGTTCCTACCGGCCGTCGGGCGCTACAGCCAACTGGAACCTGCCTGCAACCTTACCCAATGATAAATCCGAGCGTATGCGGGACGAGTTCTCCGGACGTACTTTCCTTGAGGTCACTTTCCTTGAAGGGTTGAAATTCAAGACCAGCTTCAACTTCGACCTGATAGACTACAATACGCTGGATTATACCAATCCCAAAATTGGCCCTGCCGTCAATACGGGCGGTGGAGCAAGCCGCGAATATACCCGTACCTTCTCCTGGACATGGAATAACATCGTGACCTACGATAAGACTTTCGGCGAGCACCACTTCAATATCCTTGCCGGACAAGAGGCTTACTCTTACCGTTACGATGTGTTGCAGGCGGCACGAAGCAACATGGCTGTGCCCGATATGCCGGAACTGGCTGTCGGTTCGCTTGTAACCGCAGGCACGGGCTATCGCATCGATTATTCACTGTTAGGCTATCTTATCAATGCCCAATATGACTACCGGAGCAAGTATTTCTTCTCCGCTTCCTACCGCCGCGACGGTTCCTCGCGTTTCGCACCGGGTACACGCTGGGGCAATTTCTGGTCGTTGGGAGCTTCGTGGCGCATAGACCGCGAAGCGTTCATGCAGAATACCGCCGACTGGCTTTCCGCCCTGACCTTAAAGGCCAGTTATGGCGCGCAGGGCAATGACAACTTAGGTACGTATTATGCCAGCAGCGGACTGTATTCCATTGTTTCACAGGCAGGTGAGAATGCTTTGGTGTCCGACCGTCTTGCAACGCCCGATTTGAAATGGGAGACTAACCTCAACCTCAATGTAGGTATCGACTTTTCATTGTTCGATAACCGTTTCTCCGGTTCGTTCGATTTCTTCCAGCGCCGTTCCAAAGACCTGCTGTATTCCCGTCCGTTGGCAACTTCCCTGGGTTATACTTCTATGGACGAGAATATAGGTGCTTTAAAGAATACGGGCTTTGAAATAGACCTCAAGGGAACGCTTATACACACCCGTGACTTTATGTGGCGTATGGGAGTCAACCTTACGCACTACAAGAACGTGGTGACCGACCTTCCGCTGAAAGACATGCCCGTTACCGGAGTTACCCGCCTGAAGGAAGGGCGTTCGGTCTATGACTTCTATCTGCGCGAATGGGCAGGGGTAGACCCGGACAACGGCGACCCGCTGTGGTATAAGAACGTGAAGGATGAGCAGGGCAATATCACCGGACGCACCACCACCAATGACTATGCTCAGGCTGATTATTACTATGTGGACAAATCCTCGCTCCCTAAGGTGTATGGCGGGTTCAACACCGCTTTCTCATACAAGGGCTTTGAGTTGTCCGCCATCTTTGCCTACAGCATAGGCGGTTATATCGTAGACCGTGACGTTACGATGCTGTGGAGCAACGGAAGCAATCCGGGACGTGCCTGGTCTACCGAGATACTGAAACGCTGGACGCCGGAAAACCGCTACACGGACGTGCCGGCCCTGAAAACAGTGTCCAATAACTGGAACTCCAACTCCACCCGCAATCTGTTCAACAATTCGTATCTGCGGATGAAGAACATCACGCTGTCCTACAACTTCCCGCAGCCGTTGATAAAGAAAATCAGCCTGAACAGCCTGCAACTTTTTGTACAGGCGGACAACCTGCTGACTTTCTCCAAGAATCAGGGACTGGACCCGGAGCAGGGCATCACAGGACTGACCTATTACCGTTATCCTGCCATGCGTTCCATTTCGGGCGGGCTTAATGTTTCATTCTAAATCACTGTTAACAATGAATACTTTCCTTAAAAATACAGCAATCCTCGCAGTGGGATTATTATCCGTCTTGTCCTCGTGCAGCGGAGACTTTCTCGACAACAAACCTACGGACGCCGTAGATTCGGGTATCGTCCCCGTACCTTCCAATGCCGGACGTATCTTCAACGGTGCATGGTATAACTTGTTTGAGTACAGCAGTACGTATGCCAATATCGGCTATCGTGCCCTGATGTTGCAGGACGACATGATGGCGGACGATGTGGTGTCGCGTCCGATGTATGGTTTCAACTCATCCTACCAGTTTAACGATGTGGGGATGCCGGCCAACAACCGTACCGCATTTGCCTGGTATCTGATGTACAAGACTATCGACAATTGCAATACCGCCATTTCCATTACCGCGACCGGTGATGATAATACGGCCGATTTCCGCCATTCCCAGGGGCAAGCCTACGCTTTGCGGGCTTTCTGTTATCTGCATCTGGCTCAGCACTACCAGTTTACTTACCTGAAAGACCCTTCCGCACCGGCTGTTCCTCTTTATACGGAACCTACCGCCTCTACGACAGAGCCCAAAGGGAAGGCTACCCTGGAAGAGATATATACGCAGATATTCAAAGACCTGAATAAGGCTAAGGAGCTTCTTGAAGGGTATGTCCGTCCGGACGACAAATCCAAGTTCAAGCCGGATGTAAGCGTTGTCAACGGATTGCTGGCACGTGCCTGTTTGCTTACCGGACAATGGAATGAAGCCGCCGGGGCTGCACTTGAGGCGGCTGAAGGATATACTTTGATGACGGATGCCAAAACGTATATGGGCTTTAACGACATATCCAATGCCGAATGGATGTGGGGGCATCCCCAATCTGTGAGTCAGTCCGACGCCAGTTATAATTTCTATTATATTGATGTGGTGACTCCCGATGCGTATAACAGTTTTATGGCCGACCCGCATTTTAAGGACATTTTCGAAACGGGGGATATCCGTCTGGAGCTGTTCCAATGGATGCGTGAAGGCTATTTGGGTTATCGCAAGTTCCGCATCCGTGCCGACCAGACCGGTGATATCGTCGTGATGCGTTCCGCCGAGATGTATCTGATAGCTGCGGAAGCACTGGCTCGTGAAGGACGGTTGGAGGAAGCCGTGAAGCCGTTGAACACATTGCGTAATGCCCGCGGACTTGCCGATTATGACCTGGCAGGCAAGACGCAGGAACGGCTTGTCGATGATATTCTGCTGGAACGCCGCCGCGAATTGTGGGGTGAGGGATTCGGCATTACCGATATTCTCCGTACGCAACGTTCGGTAGAACGCATGCCGTTGACGAAAGAGGAAGCGGAGAAAACGTACGATTGTTGGCAGCAGGGAGATACTTATAGGGAATATAACCCCGAAGGTCATTGGTTTACTTCCTTTCCCGACGGAACGAAGTTTGTGCCGAACAGTGTGTATTATCTGTATGCCATTCCGGAAAAGGAGACGAATGCGAATCCTAATCTATAGGAGAGGGGTGTTGGGAAATGATTGATGTTTTTTAGGCACGGATTACGCGGATTACACGGAAAAAGAATAAAATAAATCCGTGTAATCCGCGTAATCCGTGCCTAAAAATAGTACCCTGAATAGTGCGTAACCGGCATATCTTCAGATTTGTTACTCCGTCTTCTTACTTTCTCTTTCCTGCATTTTGCGTTTTACGAACTCAATCTTCAGGTTGGCCTCTTCCATATTCTTCTTGATTTCCGTGATGGAAGACAGCAGTTGCGCCAGTTCATAGACAGCTGCCACCGCCTTGCGGTCGTTCGGTGTCATGACAGTGGCATAGGAACGTTCGCCAAGATAGTGTACGCGGATATTCTTGTCTTTATTCAGATTGAGGAAAGCGATTACATTACCGTCTTCGCCCAGCTTATAGTCCGCTTTCTCTATCTTCTCGCCCAAATCGGTCGTTTCATAGCTGTCTTTGGAAGCCGGGGTTTCGGCAAAACTGCCGTCGGGTGCGGTGACTTTCACTGCGAGGTGATGGATGTTATGCGGGCCACAATAGATGGAAGTCATGCTCATCACTCCGGTTTCATCTACCAGAAAACGCAGGTAAGAGCGGTGCAGGTTCTTTTCTATTACTTGTGAGGGATGCAGGTAATTGCCGATTTTTTGATATTCGGCATCTTTCTCGAAAGTATAATTCTTCTTGATGGCATCCACCTCTTTTTGTTTTTCCTGAAGCATACTGTCGAGGTAGACCAGCGTTTTCTCCTGTTCTTTCAGTTCCACCTGCTGCATCAGTCCGATACCCTCGCGGCGTGTTTCAAAGGCCTTCGGATAGAGTATCTTGATGCTGTCAATCTGAATCTTCGCTTCGCTGTAATCTCCGCGTTCAAACGCTTCGCGGGCTGCCTGGAGTTTCTCTCCTGCTTTTTTCTCTACATTGCTGCAAGAGAAGAGCGTGCAGCAGAGGCACGCAAGGAATGCTGCTTTCTTCATAATTTTCATTCTTGATGTTAGTGGGGGCAAAAATAAAAAATAATATCCGTATCTTTGCACCCTCAAAATGATTTATTGACAAATGATTGAATTGACGACAGAAGAACTGAAGCAGCGTTTCAGTGACAGCATATTTAAGCGGATTTCCGAAACAGCGGATGAATTGGGACTGGAGTGCTACGTAGTCGGCGGCTACGTGCGCGACATATTCCTGCAGCGTCCTTCCAAAGATATCGATGTGGTAGTAGTGGGCAGCGGCATTGTAATGGCCGAGGCGCTTGCCAGGCGTTTGGGTCGCGGCGCGCATCTTTCTGTTTTCAAGAATTTCGGGACGGCGCAGTTAAAGTATCACGGCACGGAAGTGGAGTTTGTGGGTGCACGTAAAGAATCCTACACGCACGATTCGCGCAAACCGATTGTTGAGGACGGCTCGCTGGAAGACGACCAGAACCGCCGGGATTTTACTATTAATGCCTTGGCAGTCTGCCTGAACAGTCAGCGTTACGGCGAGTTGGTAGACCCCTTCGGCGGCATGGCGGACATGAAGGAGAAGACCATCCGCACGCCGCTCGACCCGGACATCACCTTCAGCGACGACCCTCTGCGCATGATGCGTTGTATCCGTTTTGCCACCCAACTGAATTTCTATATCGACGATGATACTTTCGAGTCCTTATGCCGCAACAAAGAGCGCATCTCCATCATATCCAAAGAGCGCATTGCAGACGAGCTGAACAAGATTCTGCTCTCTCCCGTCCCGTCCAAAGGATTTATAGACTTGGACCGTTCGGGCCTGTTGCAGCTCATCTTCCCGGAACTGGTTGCCTTGCAAGGCGTTGAAACCCGTAATGGCAGGGCGCATAAGGACAACTTCTACCATACGCTCGAAGTGCTCGATAATATCAGCAAAAAGACCGATAACCTCTGGCTGCGCTGGGCAGCCCTTCTGCACGATATAGCCAAACCGGCGACCAAACGCTGGGAACCTCGTGCTGGGTGGACATTCCACAACCATAACTTCATCGGCGAGAAGATGATACCCGATATCTTCCGGAGAATGAAGCTTCCCATGAATGAGAAGATGAAATACGTGCAGAAGCTGGTAGGGTTGCACATGCGTCCCATAGTGATAGCGGATGATGTGGTGACCGACTCGGCCGTACGTCGCCTGCTGTTTGAGGCTGGCGATGATATAGACGACCTCATGACCTTGTGTGAGGCCGATATCACTTCCAAGAATATGGAGCGCAAGCAGCGCTTTCTGAACAACTTCCAACTGGTGCGTCAGAAACTGAAGGACTTGGAAGAGCGCGACCGTATCCGTAACTTCCAGCCTCCTGTCAGCGGTGAGGAGATTATGAAAACATTCAATCTCCCCCCCTGCCAGCAAGTGGGTGCATTGAAGAGTGCTATTAAGGATGCCATATTGGACGGCGTCATTCCCAATGAGTATGAAGCTGCCCGCGCGTTTATGCTGCAACGGGCGGAAAAAATGGGGCTGAAATAGGCTCCGGCACTCTATGGAAAAAAACAGGGAGTGTGCCAAAATTCAATTTTGAGGAGATAAATTTTTAACTTGAAATTTGCACATTCTGAAAGAATTGAGGAAAGGGTCGTATCATAACTCTCAAAGTGGAGTTTGATACGACCCTTTTAAAGGTTATAATTACAATCTGTAACTTTTCAGAGGCTCATTTTAGTTTTGACAACCTCTTAGCAAAATGTATATCGCTTGACTTTCGGTTGATAAAGGAATGTCCTTACTCTTCCGCCTGGAATTTTCGGCTCACCTTCATCAGGTTGATGGAGTAGGTCACAATATTCTGTGCTTCCTGTATCATCGTCAGATACACCATGCTTACCTTAATGCTGCCGGACTGGCTTTGAATGCGCTGTAACTCTTCGCGTTTCAGGTGGGCGAGCTGGCCGTTCAGGTCGTTGGCTTTGTGTATATCTTCCTCGAAGTTATTGTAGTTGTTGTTCTCCAGCTTGTGGCGGCACACCTGCAACAGGTAAACGATGTCTTCCGTTACATCGGCAAACTCGCCTTTCTGGATGGTGTCGAGCGGTTTGAAGTTATTGTCGATATGCTCCAGACACGGTTCGCAAAGACGTCCCACACTATATACCAGTTCGCTGGCAAAGTCATTGCCCTGGTAGTAGTAAAGTCCTTTTTCGAGCACCGTATTGTTGTCCAGGCGGCACATGGCAAGCGTACCGGTACGTTTCATCTGTTTAATCAGTTGTTTCTCGAACTTCACGGAACCCATTGCCCGGCGCAGTCCGCGCAGGTTTTCGTGAAGGAAAGCGGTAACGGTGCGTTCGAAGTTATCTTCCGTAAATTCCAGTATTTTGCCCAATTCCTCACGGGTGTGCTTGCGCAGCAATTCCAGAATCTCCATGTTGTCCGTGCTCTGCATCAGTTGCTTGATGGTAGCGTTTCCTTTTTCCTTCTCTTTGCGCTTCTTGTACATTACCTGGCTGCGTATCAGCATGAATACTGCCAGACCGATAAGGGCGATGATAGCGATTGTACCGCCGAAATGAATTACGAAGGTAACGAAGAAACAGATGGTAAACGCCGCTCCGGCAGTGATGAACCAGCCGCCGATAACGCTCAGTACGCCGGTGATACGGAATACGGCGGAGTCGCGTCCCCAGGCGCGGTCGGCAAGGGAAGTACCCATAGCCACCATGAAAGTAACGTAAGTGGTGGAGAGCGGGAGTTTCAGTGAAGTACCCAGGGCAATGAGCAGGCCGGCAAGTACCAGATTGATGGAGGCACGTACCAAGTCGAACGCCGCACCGTCGGCAATGATGGCTTCGTCCTTTTGGAAACGGGTCTCAATCCAGCGTTTGCCGCTTTCGGGCATCACTTTGGAAAGTCCGTTGGCTATCGTCATACTGAAACGTACCAGTGTACGTGCTATGGGAGTGCTGCCGAAGCTCTCTTCACCTTCGTCCTGGCGGGAGAGGTCGACGGAAGTCTTGATTACATTGTGTGCTTTCTTGGATGTGCACAGCGCATATACCATGATGGCGCCCGCACCGATAAGGAAGTACCACGGTGTTTTGGCAGGGCCGAGCAGTGAGGTCATCAGGAAGCCGTCGGGACCTGCGGCAGTGCCGTTGGTCGTATAGTCGATGAAAGAGGAGTAACCGGCAAGGGGCACACCTATGAAGTTCACCAAGTCGTTGCCGGCAAAGGCGAGGGCGAGGGCGAAAGTACCCAGAAGCACCACTATCTTGAATACGTTTACCTTGCACCAGTGCAGCACCTGCATCAATATGGTGAAGAACACGAAGAAGCAGCCGATGAGCATAGCAGTATTCTCCTGTATCCAGTGCTTGTTTTCGGGAGTCATGAAAGAACTGTCCTTCAAACCTTTTATCAGCATGAAGTAGATGATGGAAGTAGCTGCGATACCGCCGAAGATACCGATGCTGTACTTCATCTTTTTGGTATAGTTGAAGGTGAAGACGATACGTGCCAGCCATTGCACCAGCATACCGAAGAAGAAGGCGATGGCTACGGATACGAATATCGCCATGATAACGGACAATGCCTTGTCTGTGTTGATAAGATCGCCCAGTCCGAGCGTATCGCTGCCGTACACTTTGATGAGGGCGAGGGCAAAGGTTCCGCCCAGCAGCTCAAAGACCATGGATACGGTGGTGGACGTCGGCATTCCCATGGTGTTGAATACATCCAGCAGTACCACGTCTGTCAGCATCACTGCCAACAGGATGCACATGATTTCCGCAAAATAAAAATGCTCCGGCTGGTAGATACCGTGACGGGCAATGTCCATCATGCCGTTGGAGAGGGCAGCGCCGATGAATACACCGATACCTGCTATAAACAGTATCGTCTTGAAAGATGCTGCTTTGGCTCCGACAGCAGATTGTAGAAAGTTAACCGCATCATTACTGACACCCACGACGAGGTCGAAGACCGCGAGGACGAACAGGAAGATGACAATGCATAAGTAGATAGTTTCCATAACATGTATTTTATTTCCGGTTGCAAAGGAACGTGTTTCGTGTTGCAGGGAAATGTCATATATGTTACAGAAATGTTACAAACTTCTCTCTCAGCTTTCCACTCTCAGTTCTCCGCTTTTCAGGTATTCGTAGAAAGTATATTGCGCCCGTACTTTCTCCTTTTGCGGACGGGCTGATTTCCAGCGGTTACGCAGGTGGTCATCCACAAAGCAGGCTTTGCGCTTGTCCGAGAGCTGGATGGAAAGCATGTCCGACAGTTCCCGTTTCAAATCCGGGTCCAGAATTGGGGTTACAGCCTCTATGCGGCGATACAGGTTGCGGCGCATCCAGTCCGGCGAGCCGAGGAAAAGTTTCGGCTTCCCGCCGTTGCCGAAGTACCACACGCGGGCATGTTCCAGAAATGTATCCACAATGCGTGTTACACGGATGTTACGGCTGTACTTCCGTCCGGGAATGAGGCAGCAGATACCCCGTACAATAAGGTCTATCCTGACTCCGGCCTGCGAGGCTTCGTACAGGCGGTCTATCATGGCGGGGTCTTGCAGGGCGTTCATTTTGAGTATAATTCTTCCTTGTTTTCCGCTTTTCGCCAGTTCTATTTCATGGTCGATGAGGCGGTTCAGTTCGGGAATCAGGTTGAAGCGTGCCACCAGCAGGCGGTGGAACACGGGATTTTCCTTGCCCTGAAAAGTGCGGAACAGGTTGTGCAGGTCGTTTACGAGTATGGGGTTGCAGGTGAACAGACCGGAGTCGGCATAGAGCGTGGCGGTCTTTTCGTTGAAATTTCCGGTGCTGATGTAGGCATAGCTGGGCAGTTTGTGACCTTGTCTGTCGCGGCGCAGCACAAGGGCTACTTTGGCATGTACCTTCAGTCCGGGCAGGCTGAACAGGATATTGATACCGGCGGCTTTCATCATCTCGGCGGTGGCAAGGTTGTTCTCCTCGTCGAAACGGGCTTTCAGCTCTACGAAAACGGTTACTTTCTTGCCGTTCTGTGCGGCGGCTATCAGGGTGTTGATAACTGCGGAGTTTTCCGCAACGCGGTATTGGGTTACCATGATTTCGCGCACGGTGGGTTCGTGTACGGCTTCGTACAGGAAATGGATGAAGTGCTCGAAAGAGTGGTACGGGTAGTGCAACAGCAGGTCTTTTTTCTCCACATACCGGAAGATGGACTCCCGCTCGTCCAGGCAGGTCAGCTTCATGGGCTGAGGCTTGCGGATGGGGCGCACGGCATTGTTCGGATTGGGCAGATGCCGCAGGTCTTCCATATTGAGGTGTTTGTCGCCCGGAACCAGTTCCTGGCGGTTGATGCGGAAGGCATCTACAAGGAAGTCCAGAAAATCGTCGGGCATGGCGCGGTCGTATACAAAACGGCAGACGGCTCCTATCTTGCGTTTTTTCACTTTGCTTTTCACCTGCTCTATAATTTCGGATGTGTTGGCGGACTCGTCTATCAGTATGTCCGCATCCCGCGAAATCTTGATGCAGTAGCTGCTGTCCACATCGTAGCCGGGGAATATCGTGTCGATATTGGCTTTGATGATGTCCTCGATGAACATCAGGTAGTAGTTCTTCCCGTGCTTGGGCAGCTCGATGAAGCGGGGCACTTTGCTGTAGGGCAGCTTCATCACGAAGTATTGGGGAGTTCTTCCTTTGTTTGCTTGTCCCTCTGTGCCCTTGTCTCCTTTCGGATACAGTCGTATGGCAAGGTACAGGCGGTTGTCGCGCAGGAATGATATTACCTTGTCCTTGCTGACGGGTACGGGAGAGAGATACGGAAAGATTTCTTCCCGGAAGAAGCTCCGCAGGAATTCTTTATGAAAAGGCTCTACGTTGCGGCTCTGGTAGAAGATGATGTGCTGTTGCCGCAGGGCGGGCAGTATTTTCTGTTCGTAGATGCGGATACGCTCTTCCAGTTGGCGGTTCACCTCTTCGTTGATTTCGGACACCAGTTGCATGGCGGACTGCACACTCTCTTCATCGCTGTGTGCGGCGCCGGTGGCAATGGCCTTATGGTCGGCTACACGTATTTTGTAGAACTCTTCCAGGTTGGACGAGTATATGGATATAAAGTTGATGCGCTCGTACAGCGGCAGTGTATCGTCTTCCGCTTCCAGCAATACCCGGTAGTTGAATGACAACCAACTGATGTCGCGCTTGAAATATCTGCTCTCCATAAATAAGATTAGGTTTATTTTCCAAATATAGCTACCTTTGCACATATAAACAAATGAAAAATGACAAAAGTTGGTTTACTGTCGGATACGCACGGGTATTGGGATGAGAAGTATTTGCAGTACTTCGAGCCGTGTGATGAAATATGGCATGCAGGTGACATCGGTACGTTGGAAGTGGCACAGAAGCTGGCGGCTTTCCGTCCGTTCCGTGCGGTGTACGGCAACATAGACGGGCAGGATCTGCGCCGGCTCTATCCGCAGGTGCTCCGTTTTACGGTAGACGGCGCCGAGGTGCTGATGAAACACATCGGCGGCTATCCCGGCAAATACGATCCGTCCATACAGGGAAGCATCCTGGTGCATCCGCCCAAGCTGTTCATCAGCGGTCATTCGCATATATTGAAGGTGAAGTTCGACAAGACACTGGGCATGCTTCATATAAACCCCGGCGCAGCGGGCATTTACGGCTTTCATAAAGTGCGTACCATGGTGCGTTTCGTTGTGGATAACGGCGTGTTCAAAGACCTTGAAGTCATAGAGCTTGCCGGCTGATTTTGACTTTATTATTTTGTCATGTCAGAACTTTTTCAGAACTTTGTGCCCTGAATAGCAACGAGAGCCGTGGGGCATTGTCCTCCTTCTTATTTTATTCTACATTTGAAGTCAATCCAATAAAGAACTGAAATATGAAAGGAATTATTCTTGCAGGTGGCAGCGCCACTCGTCTCTATCCATTGTCAAAGGCTATCTCCAAGCAGATTATGCCGGTCTACGACAAACCCATGATTTACTACCCCCTTTCCACATTGATGCTGGCGGGAATACGTGAAGTGCTGATTATCTCCACTCCGCGCGACCTACCCATGTTTCGCGATTTGTTAGGAACAGGCGAGGAGCTTGGTATGTCTTTTTCTTATAAGATACAGGAAAAGCCCAACGGACTGGCACAGGCTTTCGTGCTTGGAGCGGAATTTCTGAACGGTGAGCCGGGATGCCTTATCTTGGGCGATAATATGTTCTATGGTCAGGGCTTTTCCGCCATGTTGAAGCGTGCCGCTTCTATCGAGAAGGGTGCATGTATCTTCGGTTATTATGTAAAAGACCCGCGTGCATACGGCGTGGTAGAGTTCGATGCCGACGGCAAGGCCATCTCTCTGGAAGAGAAACCGGCACAGCCCAAGAGCAATTATGCGGTTCCCGGTTTGTACTTCTACGATTCTACTGTAACGGAAAAGGCCGCCGCCTTGAAGCCTTCTGCCCGCGGTGAATATGAAATAACCGACCTCAACCGTCTTTATCTGGAAGAAGGAACGCTGAAAGTGGAACTCTTCGGACGTGGATTCGCCTGGTTGGATACGGGTAATTGCGACAGCCTGCTCGAAGCAAGCAATTTCGTTGCTACCATACAGAACCGTCAGGGATTCCGTGTGAGCTGTATTGAGGAGATAGCATGGCGCAAAGGCTGGATAGACGTAGACCAGCTCCATCGTCTCGGTGAACAGCTCGGAAAAACCGAATATGGCAAATATCTGATGGAACTTGCAGACTCGTACCGCTGACAAGAAACATGTGACTTCTCTATTTCTTAATTTTTAATTCTCAATTTTTAATTTATGAAGACTTATCAGATCGGAAGAGGGTCGTGTAGGGAAAGAGTGTAGATC
>ENA-USZI01000514-USZI01000514.1-human-gut-metagenome-genome-assembly--contig:-NODE-514-length-28323-cov-6.393932_pt1 | contig 28323 bp, 40 predicted proteins | sample MGYA00250042_ERZ773532 | MGnify/ENA primary metagenome ERZ773532 (study PRJEB29103, sample SAMN06112036) | human gut metagenome | biome: human gut; feature: ankylosing spondylitis patient; material... | reverse complement strand
GAAGCCCGACGTGGCAATCCGTAACTCCCGTCCAAAATCTCCGAACTCCCTGTCATAAAATGTTTACACAAAATGCAATTGCAATCTCGCCCCGGCGTGATATGATAAAAGGGACATGGTCCCGGGGGGGCCGGGACGAAGGAGGACATAGCTTATGTTTCAGTCTATCGGATTTTTAGGTACCGGCCAGATGGGTGGAGCCCTGGCCCGGGCGGCGGTGAAGGGGGCCCAGGGGGCCCGGGTGCTGCTGGCAAACCGCACCCCCGCCAAGGCCCAGGCTCTGGCTGACCAGCTGGGCTGCCAGGCCACGGACAACCAGACAGTGGCCGCCCAGTGCCAGCTGATCTTCCTGGGGGTAAAGCCCCAGATGATGGAGGGGCTGCTGAAGTCCATCGCCCCCGTCCTGGCGGGGCGGAAAGACCGGTTCGTGCTGGCCTCTATGGCGGCGGGCCTCACCGCCCGGCGCATTCAGGAGCTGGCGGGGGCGGACTATCCCGTCATCCGGCTCATGCCCAACACCCCTGCCGAGGTGGGGGCGGGGGTCATCCAGTTCTGCGGCGTGGACGTGGAGCCCGGCGAGCTGAAGGACTTCCAGACCCTGCTGGCCCCTGCCGGCCTGGTGGACCAGGTGGACGAGGGGCTGATCGACGCGGCCTGCGCCCTGTCCGGGTGCGGCCCTGCCTTCTGCGCCCTGCTGGCCGAAGCCCTGGCCGACGGCGCGGTGGCCTGCGGCCTGCCCCGGGACAAGGCCCGGCGCTATGCCGCCCAGACCATGGAGGGCACAGCCAAGCTCATGCGCCAGACCGGAGCGCACCCCGGCGCGGTGAAGGACGCGGTGTGCTCCCCCGGGGGCAGCACCATCCAGGGCGTGCGGGTGCTGGAGGCCAACGGCTTCCGGGCCGCCGCCATCGACGCGGTGATCGCCGCCTTTGAGCAGACCCAGGCCCTGGGCAAGGGATAAGGGGGGAGACACATGCGCATCGTGGTAAAAGTGGGCACCTCTACCCTGGCACACGCCACCGGGCGGCTGAACATCCGCCATGTGGAGCAGCTGGTAAAGGTGCTGTCCGACCTGAAAAACGCGGGACACGAGATGATCCTGGTGTCCTCCGGCGCCATCGGCATGGGGGTGGGCAAGCTGAATCTGCCCGGCCGCCCCGGCGACATGCCCACCAAACAGGCGGCCGCCGCCGTGGGCCAGTGCGAGCTGATGTATACCTATGACAAGCTGTTCTCCGAGTATAACCACACGGTGGCCCAGATCCTGCTCACCGGGGAGGACGTGGACCACGCCGACCGGCGGCGGAACTTTGAAAACACCATGTCCCGCCTGCTGGAGCTGGGGGCCCTGCCCATCATCAACGAGAACGACACCATCGCCACCGAGGAGATCAAGGTGGGCGACAACGACACCCTGGGGGCCATTGTGGCCTGCTCGGCCAAGGCCGACCTGCTGGTGCTGCTCAGCGACATTGAGGGGCTGTATACCGCCGACCCCCGCCGGGACCCCGGTGCCCGGCTCATCCCCGTGGTGGAGGAGATCACGCCGGAGATCCTGGCCCTGGCCGGGGAGAAGGGCAGCGACCTGGCCACCGGAGGCATGGCCACCAAGCTGCGGGCCGCCCAGATGGCCACCGCCCGGGGCTGCGACATGGTCATCACCAACGGCGAGCACCCGGAGGTGCTGTATGACATCGCCCAGGGCAAGGCCGTGGGCACAAGATTTGTGGCGAAGAAGTAAAGCATTTGCGCCGAAAAACGCCGCCGATACCCGGCGTAGGGGCGGATATCATCCGCCCGCGTTACCTGGTGCACCAGCGGCGGGCGGCTAATAGCCGCCCCTACAGACCCGCTCGACATTAACGGGCCACCGTAAGATTTAAGGAGATGATCTCAATGACCACACAGGAGCTGCTGCTGCGGGCCCGGGGGGCGAAGGATGCCATGGCTATGGCGGATACCCAGACGAAAGACCGGGCGCTGCTGGCTATGGCCGATGCCCTGGAGGCGGAGCAGGAGGATATTCTGGCCGCCAACGCCCAGGACCTGGAGCAGGCCAGAGGCACCGTGAGCGACGTGATGCTGGACCGGCTGGCCCTGTCCCCGGAGCGCATCCGGGGCATGGCCCAGGGCATCCGGGAGGTGGCCGCCCTCCCCGACCCGGTGGGGGAGGTGCTGGCCCGGGTGGAGCGGCCCAACGGACTGGTGATCGAAAAGACCGCCGTGCCCATGGGGGTCATCGCCATCATCTATGAGAGCCGGCCCAACGTCACCTCTGATGCGGCGGCCCTGGCCCTGAAGGCCGGGTCTGCCTGCGTGCTGCGGGGGGGAAAAGAGGCCCACCGGTCCGCCAAGGCCATCGTGGCCGCCCTGAAACAGGGTATGGAGCAGGCGGGCCTATCTCGGGATGCCCTGCAGCTGGTGGAGGACACCAGCCGGGACAGCGCCAACCAGCTGATGCAGGCCCGGGGTCTGGTGGACCTGCTCATTCCCCGGGGGGGCGCGGGGCTCATCCGGGCCTGTGTGGACAGCGCCACCGTCCCCGTGCTGGAGACGGGCACGGGCATCTGCCACATCTATGTGGACAGGGATGCCGATCAAACTATGGCCCTGGATATCCTGGAGAACGCCAAGTGCAGCCGCCCCAGCGTGTGCAACGCCGCCGAGGTGTGTCTGGTCCACCGGGACATTGCAAAGGAATTCTTGCCCAAGTTCCAAAAGCGCATGGTGGAGGACCGGGCCGCCGCTGGCCTGCACCCGGTGCAGCTGCGCCTGGACGGGACTGCCGCCGCCATCATCCCCGGGGAGCGGGCGGGGGAGCGGGACTTTGACACAGAGTTTCTGGACTATGTGATGGCCGTGGCCGTGGTGGCCGACGTGGAACAGGCCATCGCGCACATCGCCCAGCACTCCACCGGCCACAGCGACTGCATCGTCACCGAAAATGCCGCCGCCGCCCGCCTGTTCCAGACCCGGGTGGACTCCGCCGCGGTCTACTGGAACGCCTCCACCCGGTTCACCGACGGGGGGGAGTTCGGCCTGGGCTGCGAGATGGGCATCTCCACCCAGAAGCTCCACGCCCGGGGCCCCCTGGGCCTGCGAGAGCTGTGTACCTTCAAATTCCTCATCCGGGGGGACGGTCAGACCCGCTGACCGCCGCCGGAGAGAGTACGTTTTTCCCAAGAGGTTGAAAACTTTATGAACCGTTATATGCGAGAATTTGTCACCACCACCCAGGAGCTGCTGGGCAGCGACACGGTGCGCAGCATGGGCCAGTGGAAGCACCACGGGCCCATCAGCACCCTGGACCACTCCCTGTTTGTGGCCTATCTGTCCTATCGGTGGGCCCGGTTCCTCCATCTGGATGCCAGGGCCGCCGCCCGGGGCGGACTGCTCCACGACCTGTATCTGTATGACTCCAGGGACAAGAGCGCCCACCCGGGCTGGCAGTGCTTTGACCACCCCAGGGCGGCGGCCCAAAACGCCCAGGCGCTGACGGAGCTGAGCCCCAAAGAGCGCAACATCATCCTATCCCACATGTGGCCCCTGGGGGGTGCGCTGCCCCGGTCCCCGGAGGCGTGGCTGGTGGACCTGGTGGATACCATCTGCGCCGGGTTAGAGGTGTTCCGAATCTATCACCCCGCCAAGCTGCGAAAGCGGCTGGGCGTGGTGCCCATTGCAGGGGCAGGGACGGCCTGATTTTTGGGGGAGGAAGCCGGGACAAGACCTGAAAATCGGACGATGTTGCAGGAAAAATCGTGCTTTCTGGCCCAGTTTAAAAATTTTTGTCTTGTCAGGGGGAAAAAACCCTGATAATATGCTATAATGTATGCGACAGCGCCGCCGAACACGCCGGGCGGTCCCGGCTGGCGGAGGGCGGCGAATGCGGAATGAGGGCGGCCCCGTATCCCGGAAACGGGCACCCTGAACCAAAAAAATAAAACAAGAGGAGGCGCGGCCCGCAGCGGGACCGGACTGCGCCGACGAAATGGGAGGACACAACATGATCGCACACGGGAAGGATATTAAGGTCTTTACCGGAAATTCCAATCCGCAGCTGGCCAAAGACATCTGTACGGAACTGGGCATCCCTCTGGGCAACTCCGAGGTGGGGGCTTTCTCCGACGGGGAGAACTTCGCCTCGATCTATGAGACGGTGCGCGGCTCCGATGTCTTTGTGGTCCAGTCCACCTGCTCCTTTGAGAAGGACGGCAAGCCCGGCACGGTGAACGACTCGCTGATGGAGCTGCTTATTATGATCGACGCCCTGAAGCGGGCCTCCGCCGGACGGATCACCGCCGTGATCCCTTATTTCGGCTATGCCCGTCAGGACCGGAAGACCAAGCCCCGCGACCCCATCTCTGCCAAGCTGGTGGCCAACCTGATCACCACCGCCGGCGCCGACCGGGTGCTGACCATGGACCTGCACGCCAACCAGATCCAGGGCTTCTTCGACATCCCGGTGGACAACCTGCTGGGCTCCCCCATCTTTGTGGACCACTTCATCGAGAAGTATGCCCAGTGCCACGACGACACCATGGTGGTGTCCCCCGACGTGGGCTCTGTGGCCCGGGCCCGGGCCTTTGCCCAGAAGCTGAACATGCCCCTGGCCATTGTGGACAAGCGCCGCCAGAAGGCCAACTCTTCTGAGGTGATGAACATCATCGGCGAGGTGGAGGGCAAGCACGTCATCCTCCTGGACGACATGGTGGACACCGGCGGGTCCCTGTGCCACGCCGCCAAGGCCCTGGTGGAGATCGGCCACGCCAAGGACGTGACCGCCTGCGCCTCCCACGGCGTGCTGTCCGGCCCCGCCCTCCAGCGCATCAACGACAGCGTGCTGGACGAGGTGGTCTTCCTGAACACCATCCCGCCCCGCCACGGCCAGCGCTGCGACAAGATCAAGTATATCTCTGTGGCCCACCTGTTTGCCGAGGCCATCAGCCACATCTACATGGAGACCTCCGTCTCTCCCCTGTTCCTGTAATAGGGCACAACTGAAAAGGGTCAACAGGGGCGGGTAGCTTTACCCGCCCCTTGTGGTACTGTTTTACCCTCTCCGCCCCCTTCGGGGGCACCTCCCCCACAGGGGGAGGCAAGGGGAAGTAGGGGCGGCTATTAGCCGCCCGCCATTGGCATACCGGGTATTGCGGGCGGATGATATCCGCCCCTGCGGTCGCCCGATTCAGAAGATGATGCATCAAAACCATTCAAAGTGAGGAAACATTATGTTTGGAAAAAATTCCGGCGGGGCGGCCTGGCTGCTGGTCTGTTTGGGCAACCCGGGGGATAAATATGAGAATACCCGGCACAACGTGGGCTTTATGGTGGCCGACGAGATCGGCGAGCGGCAGAACGCCCCCATCCAGAAGCTGAAGTTTAAGGCCCTGACCAACCTGTTCACCATCTCCGGCCAGAAAGTCCTGGTGATGAAGCCGATTACCTATATGAACCTGTCCGGGGAGGCGGTGCGCCAGGCGGTGGACTTTTATAAGATCCAGCCCGACCATGTGCTGGTGGTCTCTGACGACACCGCCCTGGCCCTGGGCCGTCTGCGCATCCGCAAGGGCGGCTCCGCCGGGGGGCACAACGGCCTGAAGAACATCATCCTCCACCTGGGCACCGACCAGTTCCCCCGGCTGCGGGTGGGTGTGGGAGAAAAGCCCCACCCCGACTATGACATGGCCGACTGGGTGCTGGGCAAGTTCGTGGGCGAGGACAAAAAGACGGTGGATGCCGCCGTCAAGCGGGCCGCCGATGCCATCGAGTGCATCCTGGCCGACGGGCTGGATAAGGGCATGAACCGGTTTAACGGGTGAGGGACGGGGGAGACGGATTGCCACGTCGGGCTGTGCCCTCCTCGCAATGACACCGATGGGGGCGCTACGGTCTGACCGTAATCGCTGAGGCCGATTTTCTGTCATTGCGAGGAGCGAAGCGACGCGGCAATCCGTTCCCCCAATGCCCCTTTTGCACCCACGTACTTCCAATTTTTTCAAGAGAGGTCCTGTTTATGCAGATGCAGCTGCTGACGGCGGCTTTGAGCCGGCTTCCTGAATTTGAACAGCTTTTGACCGCCCTGGAGGGCGGGCGGTGCCCTGCGGCCCTGTCCGGGGCGGCGGCCATCCACCGGGCCCACATCGCCGCAGGGCTGGTCCTGAAGACGGGCCGGCCGGTAGTGGTGGTGTGTGCCGACGAGAGTGAGGGGGAGCGGATGGCCCGGGATCTGGCGGCCCTGTCCGGCAAGCCCGTACCCATGCTCACACCCCGGTCCTTCACCTTCCACAATGCGGCCACCGTGTCCCGCCAGTGGGAGCAGCGGCGGCTGGCCATGCTCCGGGGGCTGTCCACAGGGGAGCTCACCCTGGCCGTGGCCACGGTGGAGGGACTGATGCAGCGGACCATGGAGCCGGAGGTGCTGGAGCGCTGCTGCGTCACTCTGGAGGCGGGCAAGAGCCATGACCTGAACGACCTGACCGAGACGCTGACGGCGGCGGGCTATACCCGGTGCGACCAGGTGGAGGGCCCGGGGCAGTTTGCCCTGCGGGGCGGCATCCTGGATGTGTTCAGCCCGGGGATGGACCGGCCTGTGCGGGCGGAGTTCTTCGGGGACGAGGTGGATGCCATGGGGGTGTTCGACCCGGACAGCCAGCGGCGCACGGAGAACCTGGACCGGGCGGTGCTGCTGCCAGCCGCCGAGACCCTGCCCCAGATGGCCCCCGGCGGCCGGGCGGGGCTGGCGGCAAAGCTGGGCAAGCTGGCGGCCAAGGCCCTGCAGCGGGAGGAGAAGGAGCTGTCCGCCACCCTGGAGCAGGACCGGGAGGCCATCGCCCAGGGCCGGTCCTTCCCCGCCATGGACCGGTATCTGCCCCTGATCTATCCCAACGTGGCCACGGCGGCGGACTTTCTGCCCGGGGACACCTGCGTGGTCTTTTCTGAGTGCGCCCGGGTGGCCGAGCGAGCCAAGACCTATCAGTGGCAGCTGGAGGAGGATGCCAAGACCCTGATGGAGCGGGGGGAGCTGGACGGCAGCTGTGCCCAGCTCTTCCGCAGCTACAGCCAGCTGTGCGCCCTGCTGGAGGACTGGGCGGTGGTCTATCTGGATGCCTTTACCACCTCCGCCTACCCCGTCCCGCCCCGGACCCTGCTGTCCATTGTGGCCAAGCAGCTGCCCTCCTTTGGGGCCAGCCTGGAGACGGCGGTGCAGGACCTGGCCCACTATCAGCACAGCGGCTTCGGCTCCCTGGTACTGGCGGGGGGCGAGCAGCGGGCCTTAGAGCTGCAGACCCTGCTGCGGGAGCAGAAGGTGAAGGCCGCGGTGGAATTTCAGCTGAAGGACCTGCCAAAGGCGGGGGAGATCGTCATCACCCTGGGCGGCCTGTCCGCCGGTATGGAATATCCCCAGATCCAGCTGGCGGTGGTCACCGAGGGGGGCGGTACGGCGGTGCGCCGGCCCCGGCGGCAGAGGGATGCCACCAACCGGCAGAAGCTGAAGTCCTATGCCGACCTGGCCCCCGGCGACCTGGTGGTTCACGAGCACCACGGCGTGGGCCGTTACGTGGGCATGGTGAAGATGCCCGTGGACGGGGTGGAGCGGGACTATGTGAAGCTCGCCTACGCCGGGACGGACGTGCTCTACGTCCCCGCCACCCAGCTGGACCTGGTCAGCAAGTATATCGGCGGGGGAGAGGACGCCAACGAGACGAAGAAGCTCTCCCGTCTGGGGGGCGGCGAATGGGAGAAGGCCAAGAGCAAGGCCCGCAAGGCGGTAAAAGACCTGGCCAAGGGGCTCATCGCCCTGTACGCCCAGCGGCAGCGCCAGCCGGGCTATGCATTCTCCCCCGACTCCCCCTGGCAGCGGGAATTTGAGGAGCAGTTTGAATACACCGAGACCGACGACCAGCTGCGGTGCATCGGGGAGATCAAGCGGGACATGGAGCGCCCCACCCCCATGGACCGGCTGCTGTGCGGCGACGTGGGCTATGGCAAGACGGAGGTGGCCTTCCGGGCCATGATGAAGTGCGTGCTGGACGGCAAGCAGGCGGCGGTGCTGGTGCCCACCACCGTGCTGGCCCGGCAGCACTATCTCAACGCCCTGCGCCGCTTTTCCAAATATCCGGTGAACATCGACGTGGTCTCCCGCTTCCGCACCCCCGCCCAGATGAAGGAGACCCTGCGGAAGGTGGAAAACGGGGAAGTGGACATTCTCATCGGCACCCACCGGCTGTTCAACAAGGACGTGAAGTTCAAGGACCTGGGGCTGCTGGTGGTGGACGAGGAGCAGCGCTTCGGCGTGCAGCACAAGGAGAAGCTGAAGGAGAACTTCCGCCAGGTGGATGTGCTGACCCTGTCGGCCACCCCCATCCCCCGGACGCTGAACATGGCCCTGTCGGGCATCCGGGACATGTCCACCCTGGAGGAGCCCCCCGCCGACCGCCAGCCGGTGCAGACCTATGTGCTGGAGCACGACTGGGGGGTGCTGGGGGATGCCATGCGCCGGGAGCTGGAGCGGGGCGGCCAGGTATATTATCTGCACAACCGGGTGGACACCATCGACCGCACCGCGACCCGCATCCAGCAGCTGCTGGGGGAACAGGCCGCCGTGGGCGTGGCCCACGGGAAGATGGCACAGGAGGCCATTGACGACGTGATGAGCCGCATGACCGACGGGGAGCTGAACGTGCTGGTGTGCACCACCATCATCGAGACGGGCATCGACCTGCCCAACGCCAACACCCTGATCATCGAGGATGCGGATCATTTGGGACTGGCCCAGCTCCACCAGATCCGGGGCCGGGTGGGCCGGTCCAACCGCCGGGCCTTCGCCTATCTCACCTACCGCAAGGGCAAGGCCCTGTCAGAGAACTCCGCCAAACGGCTGGAGGCCATCCGGGAGTTTGCCGAGTTCGGCTCCGGCTTTAAGATCGCCATGCGGGACCTGGAGATCCGGGGGGCGGGCAATGTGCTGGGGCCGGAGCAGTCGGGCTTTATGCTCAGCGTGGGCTATGACATGTATTTAAAGCTGCTGGAGGAGGCGGTGCTGACCCAGCAGGGCCAGCCCGTGCCCAAGCGGACGGACTGCGCCGCCAACCTGACGGTGGCCGCATCCATCCCGGACCGGTATGTCCCCGCCCAGGAGCAGCGCATGGACCTGTACCGCCGCATCGCCGCCCTGCGCACGGAACAGGATGCAGACGACCTGGTGGATGAGCTGATCGACCGCTATGGCGAGCCGCCCCGGACGGTAAACAACCTGATCTCCGTGGCCCTGCTGCGGGCCGAGGCCGCACAGGCGGGCATCACCGACATCGACCAGAAAAACGGCTCCCTGCTGCTGGCCATCCCGGAATTCGACCTGCGCCCGGTGTCCCAGCTGTGCGGGGGGGAGAAGTATAAGGGGCGGCTGCTGTTCTCCGCCGGGGAGAAGCCCTATCTGTCCCTGCGCCTGAAAAAGGGAGAGGATGCCCTGCGGGCCGCCCGGGCCCTGGTGACCGACTATGCGGCGCAGCTGGAAGAAGGGTGATTTTTGCGGGGGAAGACCCGTAGGGGCGGATATCATCCGCCCGGACGATGACCGTCTGTTTACCGCGGGCGGCTAATAGCCGCCCCTACGTGATGGGATGGAAAACGCCTGTAGGGGCCGCTGTCCCCAGCGGCCCGACGTTACCCGCTGGGCCATTGTTCGGGCGGATGAGGACATCCGCCCCTACGCCGGGTCACGATGGACACCGTAGGGGCAGACCTCTGTGTCCGCCCGCGATGACGGATATCTCCGGGGAAACCTCTTGTTCCAAACTCCCCTTTGTGCTATGATAAAAAAACCATCTGCGTTTGAAAGCGGAAGGATTTTACCGCTGGAAAGGAACACAAATACCATGAGCATCAAAAAACGGCTTTTATCCGCCGCCCTGGCCCTGGCCCTGGGTGCGTCCCTTCTCACCGGCTGCTCCAAGGGGGCGGACGGCTCCGGCAGCCAGAGCAGCTCCGGCGACAGTTCCTCTGACGTGCAGGCCATGGACCTGACGGATGTCACCGACCCCTATCTGGCCACCGCCGGCATTGCCGGGGACACCGTGGTGGGCACGGTGGGCGACTATGAAGTGACGGCGGACAGTCTGCTGTATTGGCTGAACTATAACATCAACTATACCAAGCAGCAGTACAGCGCCTATGGCATCTCCGACATGCGCTGGGACGAGACCAGCGAGGACGGCACCACCACCGCCCAGGCCCTGTTGAAAACGGCCATGCAGCTGGCCAGCTTCTATCGCCTGCTGCCCGAGCTGGCGGCGAAAGAGGGGCTGAGCGTGCCCCAGGAGACCATCGACGGCCTGAAGGATGACGAGGCCAGCATCATCCAGCAGCTGGGCAGCGAGACGCTGAAGGACCACTACTTCTGGATGCAGATGCTCACCCCCGCCCTGTATCAGAAGATGTATCAGGCCGGGGAGGCCAGCCAGCTGCTCCAGGACGAGTATTTCGGCGAGGGTACCCAGGGCTATCCCACCGATGCGGAGGTAAAGACCTATGCCGAGGACGAGCTGGGCTATTACCGGGCCAAGCACATCCTGCTGCTGACCAAGGACATGTCCAAGACTGTGACCAACGACGACGGGACCACCGGCTATGCCCCCCTGGACGACGAGACCATCGCCCAGAAGAAGGCCAAGGCCGATGAGCTGCTGCAGCAGCTGCGGGCCTCGGACGACCCCGTCGCCCTGTTTGACCAGCTGATGAACGAGAACAGCGAGGACACCGGTCTGGCTGCCAACCCCGACGGCTATACCACCAGCAAGGGGGCCATGGTCCCCGAGTTTGAGCAGGCCGCCCTGGCCCTGAAGGAGGGCGAGATCAGCGACGTGGTAGAGAGCGACTATGGCTATCACATCATCCTGCGCCTGCCCCTGGACTTAGACCAGTTCCGCAGCCAGCTCATCGGCGACAAGATGGAGCAGCAGAGCAACCAGTGGCTGGAGGAGTATGGCGTGAAGACCAACGAGGTCTATGACCAGATCGACCCCCAGGCCTTCTGGGAGAAGGCCCAGTCCCTGACCCTGGGAGCCAAGAACGAGATCCAGGCCGTGATGGATGCCAAGACCGCCGAGGACAGCAGCTCCTCCGCCGACGGCAGTGCCGGCACCGGCACCGCCGGGTCCTCCAGCAGCGGGTCCTGAGCGGAAGAAAGACCCACGAGCGCGCGTCTCCGCAGGGGGGCGCGCGCTCTTTTTGTCCGGGAGGAGACTTTTTCGACAAAGGGAGGGCAGTTTTTCCCGGGAAAAGGGAACGAAGCGCCGATTCCGGGAAAAATGCTGTTTTTTGAAAAAATGTGCTTGACACACACGGGGATGTTGTTGTATCATAACGAGGTGCCTGTAAGGGCACAGTCTGCGATGATGCAGGAGATTGCTCAGAGATGAGGTAACTTCTGCGGAGTATGTCCGTATGATCGGGCGGCTGAGAGATCCGTGCCACGGCGTATATCGCCCCGGCAGGGAGAGGACCGGCCTGCTATGCGCCGGTTTTTTCGTGCCCGGGAGTGATACGCACGGTAACGTGGACGAAGCTCTCACCGTACGGAGCGCGACAGCAAGACAAAGTCAACTTCGTATGATTTAAGGAGGAAACACCCAAATGGCAGCTCAGAAAGAAATGATCCGCATTCGCCTGAAGGCTTATGATCACCAGCTCATCGACCAGAGCGCTGAGAAGATCGTGGAGACCGCCAAGCGCACCGGCGCTACCGTCTCCGGCCCCATTCCCCTGCCCACCAAGAAGGAAGTCGTCACCATCCTGCGCGCCGTCCACAAGTACAAGGACAGCCGCGAGCAGTTCGAGCGCCGCACCCACAAGCGCCTCATCGACGTTGTGAAGCCCTCCCCCAAGACTGTGGAGGCTCTGATGTCCCTGGAGCTGCCCGCCGGCGTTGAGATTGAAATTAAACTGTAATTTCAGTTAAGACTTCTCAAAAAGTGGCACACGGCAGCGTCCGTGTAACAAATTCGTTGAACCCGCTGCCCGTCGCGTTTTGAGACGGGCGGGTCAAGTCGTCCGAGCAATGGCTCCCTCCCAGCCCAATGGGAAGGGATGACCAACTCGACCGACCAATAACCTTATCAAGGAGGAAATCCAAATGCAGAAAGCGATCATCGGCAAAAAGATCGGCATGACCCAGATCTTCGATGAGACCGGCCGCGTGGTGCCCGTCACCCTGATCCAGGCCGGCCCCTGCACCGTGGTGCAGAAGAAGACCGCCGAGAAGGATGGCTACAATGCCATTCAGCTGGGTTACGAGACCGTCCCCGAGCGCAAGCTCACCAAGCCCGAGCTGGGCCATCAGAAGAAGGCCGGCATCGAGGAGTTCCAGAAGGTCCTGAAGGAGTTCCCTCTGGAGGATTGCAGCAAGTACGAGGTCGGCGACAAGCTGAACGCTGACGTGTTCGCCGCCGGCGACTTTGTGGACGTGACCGGCATCAGCAAGGGCCACGGCTACCAGGGCGTCATCAAGCGCCACGGTGCCAGCCGCCTGAAGGAGACCCACGGTACCGGCCCTGTGCACCGTCACGCCGGCTCCATGGGTTCCGGCACTGACCCCGCCCGCATCTTCAAGGGCAAGATCGGCGCTGGCCAGATGGGCAACGAGCAGGTCACTGTCCTGAACCTGGACGTGGTCAAGGTGGACACCGAGCTGGGCCTCATCGCCGTGCGCGGTGCCATCCCTGGCCCCAAGGGCGGCGTGGTCTTCGTGAAGAACACCGTCAAGCACAACGCCGAGAAGAAGGGTGCCGCCGGCATCAGCAACAACCCGCAGAAGGCCTCTGCCCGCGTCAACCCGCAGAAGGCTTCCGCCCGCAACAAGTAAGGAAAGGAGAGATTGAGTCATGCCTAAAGCGAACGTGTTCAACATGGCCGGTCAGCAGGTCGGCGAGATCGAGCTCTCCGAGGCTGTGTTCGGGATCGAGCCCAACCAGGTCGTGGTCCACGAGGTGGTCAAGAACCACCTGGCCAACTGCCGTCAGGGCACCCAGAGTGCTCTGACCCGCGCCGAGGTTTCCGGCGGCGGCAAGAAGCCCTGGCGTCAGAAGGGCACCGGTCACGCCCGTCAGGGCTCTACCCGTGCTCCCCAGTGGACCCACGGCGGCATCGTGTTTGCCCCCAAGCCCCGCGACTACAGCTACACCCTGAATAAGAAGGTGAAGCGCCTGGCGCTGAAGTCCGCTCTGTCTGCCAAGGCTGCCGAGGGCGCCATCGTGGTGGTGGACGAGCTGAAGCTGGATGCCATCAAGACCAAGCCCGTCAAGCAGTTCCTGGACGCCGCCGGCGTTACCAAGGCTGTTGTCATCACCCCTGAGGTCAACGACATTGTGGTCAAGTCCGCCCGGAACATCCCCGGCGTGGTCACCACCACCGCCAAGATCCTCAGCGTCTATGACATTGTCAACGCCAAGCAGCTGGTCATCGACAAGGCCGCTCTGGCGATCATCGAGGAGGTGTATGCGTAATGGCTACCACTGCTTATGATATCATCAAGCGCCCCATCATCACCGAGCAGTCCATGGAGCAGACTGAGATGAAGCGCTACACCTTCGAGGTGGCCAAGACCGCCAACAAGATCGAGATCGCCAAGGCCATCGAGGAGATCTTCGGCGTGAAGGTCGCCAAGGTGAACACCCTGAACATGCAGGGCAAGGCCAAGCGCATGGGCAACCGCCCCGCTGGCCGCCGTGCCAACTGGAAGAAGGCTATGGTCACCCTGACCGCCGATTCCAAGACCATCGAGTTCTTCGAGGGTATGGTGTAAGGAGGAATTGAGAAATGGCTATTAAGACTTATAAGCCCACAACCCCCTCCCGCCGTCACATGACTGTGTCCGCCTTCGAGGGGATCGACAAGAAGGCCAAGCCCGAGCGCAGCCTGACTGAGGTGCTGAAGAAGCACGCCGGCCGCAACAGCTATGGCCGCATCACCGTCCGCCACCACGGCGGCGGCAACCGGCAGAAGTACCGCGTCATCGACTTCAAGCGCGACAAGGACGGCAAGGCCACTGTGGTCAATCTGCAGTATGACCCCAACCGCTCCGCCAACATCGCCCTGATCGAGTATGAGGACGGCGAGCGCCGCTATATCCTGGCCCCCAACGGCCTGAAGGCCGGTCACATCATCATGACCGGCGCCGATGCCGACATCCTGCCCGGCAACTGCCTGCCCATCGCCAACATTCCCGTGGGCGAGATGATCCACAACATCGAGCTGTACCCCGGCAAGGGCGCTCAGCTGGTCCGCGCCGCCGGCGTGGCCGCTCAGCTGATGGCCAAGGAGAACGGCATGGCTCAGGTCCGTCTGCCCTCCGGCGAGGTCCGCTATATCCGCGAGAACTGCAAGGCCACCATCGGTCAGGTGGGCAACACCGACTGGGCCAACATCCAGCTGGGTAAGGCCGGCCGCAAGCGCCACATGGGCTGGCGTCCCACCGTGCGTGGTTCTGTCATGAACCCCAATGACCACCCCCACGGCGGCGGCGAGGGCAAGAGCCCTGTCGGCCGTCCCGGCCCTGTCACCCCCTGGGGCAAGCCCGCCCTGGGTTACAAGACCCGCAAGACGAAGAACCGCACCGATAAGTTCATCGTCAAGCGCCGCAATAGCAAATAAGGAGGCAACACGATGAGCAGAAGCATTAAGAAAGGCCCCTTTTGCGCCCCCGAGCTGCTGAAGCGGGTCGATGAGATGAACGCCAAGAACGAGAAGAAGGTCCTGAAGACCTGGAGCCGCGCCTCCACCATCTTCCCCTCCTTCGTTGGACACACCTTTGCTGTGCACGATGGCCGCAAGCACGTGCCCGTCTATGTCACCGAGGACATGGTCGGTCACAAGCTGGGCGAGTTCGTGCCCACCCGCACCTTCAAGGGTCACGCGGGCAGCAAGACCGGTAAGTAAGGAGGAGAGAGACGATGGAAGCTGTTGCAAATCTGAAGTATCTGCGGATCTCTCCCCGTAAGGTGAAGATCGTCCTGGATCTGATCCGGGGCAAGGATGTGGGTACTGCTACCGCCATCCTGCTGCAGACCCCCAAGGCCGCCTCTGAGCCCGTGCTCAAGCTGCTGAAGAGCGCCGCCGCCAATGCGGAGAACAATCACCAGATGGACCCTGAGAAGCTGTATGTCAGCACCTGTTACGCCAACCCCGGCCCCATCATCAAGCGCATCATGCCCCGGGCCCAGGGTCGTGCGTACCGCATCAACAAGCGCACTTCTCATGTCACCATCGCCGTGAGCGAGCGCTAAGGGAGGAGGAACAATATGGGACAGAAAGTTAATCCCCACGGCCTTCGCGTGGGCGTCATTAAGGATTGGGACTCCCGCTGGTACGCCGCCAACGAAAAGGTGGGCGATCTGCTGGTCGAGGACAAGAAGATCCGTGACTATCTGAAGAAGACCCTCTACGGCGCTGGCATCCCCAAGATCGAGATCGAGCGGGACAACGCCAAGGTCCGCGTTTACCTGCACTGCGCCCGTCCCGGCGTGGTCATCGGCAAGGGCGGCGAGGACATCAAGAAGGTGGAGGCTCAGCTGGTCAAGCTGACCGGCAAGCCCGTGGACCTGAAGATCGTTGAGGTCCGCGACACCGATACCAACGCTCAGCTGGTGGCCGAGAACATCGCCCAGCAGCTGGAGAAGCGCATCGGTTTCCGCCGCGCCATGAAGAACTCCATGGGCCGGGCCATGCGCGCCGGCGCCAAGGGCATCAAGGTCTCCTGCGGCGGCCGTCTGGGCGGCGCTGAGATCGCCCGCACCGAGCACTATCACGACGGCACCATCCCCCTGCAGACCCTGCGTGCCGACATCGACTATGGCTTCGCCGAGGCCGCTACCACCTACGGCCGCATCGGCGTGAAGGTGTGGATCTACAAGGGCGAGGTCCTGACTCAGGCCCTGCGCACCACCCCCCGCACCCTGGACACCAGCAAGCCCTATCAGGAGCGCCGTCCCCGCCGCGACCGCCGCGATGGCGACCGCCGTCAGGGTGGCTTTAACCGCGACCGCCGCGAGGGCGGCTTCAACCGCGGCCCCCGCCCCGCCGGTCAGGGCTATAACAACAACCGTGGCCCCCGCCCCGCCGGTCAGGCCAATACCCCTAAGGAAGGAGGCGCTCAGTAATGCTGCTGCCTAAGCGCGTAAAGTATCGCCGCGTCCACCGTGGACGCATGAAGGGCAAGGCCAGCCGCGGCAACACCGTGACCTACGGTGAGTTCGGCCTGCAGGCTACCGAGCCCGCCTGGATCACCAGCAACCAGATCGAGGCCGCCCGTATCGCCATGACCCGTTACACCAAGCGTGGCGGTAAGGTCTGGATCAAGATCTTCCCCGATAAGCCCGTGACCGAGAAGCCTGCCGAGACCCGCATGGGTTCCGGTAAGGGCTCCCCCGAGTACTGGGTGGCCGTGGTCAAGCCCGGCCGTGTGATGTTTGAGATCGCCGGCGTCTCCGAAGAGGTCGCCCGCGAGGCTCTGCGACTGGCCAGCCACAAGCTGCCCGTCAAGTGCAAGATCGTTCAGCGTGAAGAGACCGAGAAGGGTGGTGAAGCGTAATGAAGGCTAACGAAGTTCGTAAGATGTCTGGCGAAGAGCTTCAGACCAAGCTGCAGGACCTGAAGAAGGACCTGTTCAACCTGCGCCTCCAGCACGCCACCAACCAGCTGGATAACCCCATCCGCATCGCTGAGGTCAAGAAGGACATCGCCCGGGTCAAAACCATCATCCGCGAGCAGCAGCTCGCCGGCCGCTAAGAGGAGGACTAGACAATGGAAAACAGAACTTCTTCTCGCAAGACCAGAGTCGGCCTGGTGGTTTCGGACAAGATGGACAAGACCGTTGTGGTCGCCATCGCCGACCGCGTGGCCCATCCTCTGTACAAGAAGATCGTGAAGAGAACCTATAAGCTGAAGGCTCATGACGAGCTCAACCAGTGTGGCGTGGGCGACCGCGTCAAGGTCATGGAGACCCGCCCCCTGTCCAAGGACAAGCGGTGGCGCGTGGTTGAGATCATCGAGAAGGCGAAGTAAGGAGGTGTCGGTATGATTCAGCAGGAAAGCTATCTGAAGGTTGCCGACAACACCGGCGCCAAGGAGATCAAGACCATCCGTGTTCTGGGCGGCTCCAAGCGCAAGTTCGGCAACATCGGCGATGTTGTTGTGGCTTCTGTGCGCAAGGCTCAGCCCGGCGGCACTGTGAAGAAGGGCGAGGTCGTCAAGGCCGTTATCGTCCGCACCTCTCGGGGTGTGCGCCGCGCGGACGGCTCCTATGTCCGGTTCGACGACAACGCCGCCGTCCTCATCAAGGAGGACAAGAACCCCCGCGGCACCCGTATCTTTGGGCCCGTCGCCCGTGAGCTGCGCGACAAGGATTACATGAAGATCCTGTCCCTGGCTCCCGAAGTGCTGTAAGGGAGGGCAATGAAACATGATCAAGATGAACATCAAGAAGGACGACGTGGTCGTCGTCCTCTCCGGTAAGGACAAGGGCAAGCAGGGCAAGGTCCTGGAGGTCATGCCCAAGGAGCGCAAGGTCGTGGTGGAGAAGATCAACATGGTCTCCCGCCACACCAAGCCCCGCCGTCAGGGCGACCAGGGCGGCATCATCCAGAAGGAAGCCCCCCTGTACGCCTGCAAGGTGCAGCGCGTCTGCCCCAAGTGCAACAAGCCCACCCGGCCCGCTCACAAGCTGCTGGCCGATGGCAAGAAGGTCAGCGTCTGCAAGAAGTGCGGCGCTGAGATCTGAGAGAGGAGGAGTGAATCGAAATGGCTAACACGCCCAACCTGAAGAAGCTGTATCAGGACGAGGTCGCTCCTGCTCTGATGCAGAAGTTCGGCTATAAGTCCACCATGCAGATCCCCCGCCTGGAGAAGATCGTGATCAACGTCGGCTGCAGCGAGGCCCGTGAGAACGCCAAGGTCCTGGATGCCGTGGTCAGCGACCTGACCACCATCACCGGCCAGAAGGCCGTGATCACCCACGCCAAGAAGTCCGTGGCTAACTTCAAGCTCCGTGAGGGCATGCCCATCGGTGCGAAGGTCACCCTGCGCGGCAACAAGATGTGGGAGTTCCTGGACCGCCTGTTCAACGTGGCCCTGCCCCGCGTCCGCGATTTCCGCGGCATTTCCGCCGACTCCTTCGATGGCCGCGGCAACTATGCCCTGGGCATCAAGGAGCAGCTGATCTTCCCCGAGATCGAGTACGACAAGATCGACAAGATCCGCGGCATGGACATCGTGATGTGCACCACCGCCCAGACCGACGAGGAGGCCCGTGAGCTGCTCAAGCAGATCGGCGCTCCCTTTGCCGGCCGCTAAGGAGGAGAATGAGTTATGGCGAAAAAGTCTATGATCCTGAAGCAGCAGGCTGAGCCCAAGTTCTCCAGCCGCCGCTACAACCGCTGCAAGCTGTGCGGCCGTCCCCACGCCTATCTGCGCAACTACGGCATCTGCCGTATCTGCTTCCGCGAGCTGGCCTATAAGGGCCAGATCCCCGGCGTGAAGAAGGCTTCCTGGTAAGTGCTGTATTCCTGGAAGGGGTCTTTCAGATCCCTTCCAGGAATAATCTTTCCACGCGTTCGTGTGTGCGAGGCTGAAAAGGCCTTGCTTTTTTCTTTTTTATGGGGTATAATAAATCGATTTTGCGCCGGGGGGCATGAAGAACATCTCTCCACGCTGCCGTGAGTGCGCAGAAATCCCCGGTCCGGCCACGCTTCCGTGTGTGTCGGGCGGCTTTGTCTCCTTTCTTTGATTAAATATGATTCTGTGCCGGAGACCGGCGCGTAAGCCGCGCCCCGTCCGTGTGAAAAGAGACAAGCAGTTCTTTTGTTCAAATTCCGCTTTGCGGTTTTTGATATCGCACCTGCCCCAACCAGGTGCAAAGACGGCCAACAGGTCGGGAAAGCACCTAATTCCCGATACCTTGCCGCCTGTACCGGTCTATTTCCGGGCCGGTAAACTACAAGAGGAGGTAAAACTCATGCAAATCACCGATCCCATTGCGGATATGCTGACCCGTATCCGCAACGCGAACAACGCCAAGCATGACACCGTGGACGTTCCTGCGTCCAACATGAAGAAGTCCATTGCGCAGATCCTGCTGGATGAGGGCTATATCAAGAACTTCCAGCTGATCGACGACGGGACTCAGGGCGTTATCCGCGTGACCCTGAAGTACGGCCCCGGCAAGGAGAAGGTCATCTCCGGCCTGCGCCGCGTCTCCAAGCCCGGCCTGCGGGTGTATGCCGGCGCTGAGGAGCTGCCCAAGGTCCTGCGTGGCCTGGGTATCGCCATCGTGTCCACTTCCAAGGGCGTCATGACCGACAAGAAGGCCCGTCAGGCCCATGTCGGCGGCGAAGTCCTGGCATTTGTCTGGTAAGGAGGGTATAGGAATGAGCAGAATTGGTAGAGCGCCTATCACCGTCCCCGCCGGCGTGGAAATTAAGGTAGAGGACAACAACGTGGTCACCGTGAAGGGCCCCAAGGGCACCCTGACGCAGCAGTTCAACCCCAACATGGCCATCGCCATGGAGGACGGCGTGCTGCACGTGACCCGTCCCAACGACGCCAAGGAGAACCGTGCCCTGCACGGCCTGACCCGCACCCTGATCCACAACATGGTCGTGGGCGTCACCGAGGGCTTCAAGAAGGAGCTGGACGTGAACGGTGTCGGCTATCGTGTGGCCAAGGAGGGCAACAAGCTGGTGATGAACCTGGGCTTCTCCCACCAGGTCATCGTGGAGGAGGTCCCCGGTATCTCCATCGAGGTCCCCAGCGCCAACAAGATCGTGATCCTGGGCTGCGACAAGCAGCAGGTGGGTCAGTTCGCCGCCGAAGTGCGGGAGAAGCGTCCCCCCGAGCCTTATAAGGGCAAGGGCATCAAGTATACTGACGAGGTCATCCGCCGCAAGGCTGGTAAGACCGGCGCCAAGAAGTAAGAAGGAGGTGTGCCATTATGATCAACAGACCCGATACTCGTTCCCAGCGCATCAAGCGTCATAAGCGTGTGCGTGCGAAGATTTCCGGCACGCCCGAGCGTCCCCGTTTGAATGTGTTCCGCAGTGCGACCAACATCTACGCCCAGATCATCGATGATGTCAACGGCGTGACCCTGGTCTCTGCTTCCTCCCTGGAGAAGGACTTCAACGTGGAAGGCACCAAGTCCGATGCCGCCAAGCAGGTGGGCATGAATGTGGCTGAGCGTGCCAAGGCCAAGGGCATTGAGAATGTGGTCTTCGACCGCGGCGGCTATGTGTACCACGGCCGCGTGAAGGCTCTGGCCGAGGGCGCCCGCGAGGGCGGCCTGCAGTTCTAAGAGAGGAGGAGACACAAATGGCTAGATTTGAGAGAGAGCCCAGCGAGTTCGTTGAGAAGCTGGTCTATCTGAACCGCGTATCCAAGACCGTCAAGGGCGGTCGTGTGAATAAGTTCTCCGCCCTCATGGTCGTGGGCGACGAGAAGGGCCGCGTGGGCTTTGGCCTGGGCAAGGCCGCCGAGGTGCCCGAGGCCATCCGCAAGGGCATCGAGGACGCCAAGAAGAATATGATCACCGTGACCCTGTCCGGCACCACCATCCCCCACGAGGTGATCGGCGAGTTCGGCGCCGGCCGCGTGCTGATGAAGCCCGCTGCCCCCGGTACCGGCGTGATCGCCGGCGGTCCCGTCCGTGCCGTGATGGAAGCCATCGGCATCAAGGACATCCGCACCAAGTGCCTGCGCTCCAACAATCCGCAGAACGTGGTCTCCGCTGCCTTTGAGGGCCTGAAGGCTCTGCGCAGCCCTGAAGAGGTCGCCCGTATCCGCGGCAAGAGCGTGGAAGAGATCGTGGGTTAAGGAGGGCTTTTACAATGGCTAATTTGAATATCAAGCTGGTCAAGAGCCTGAACGGCCGGATCGCCAAGCACAAGGCGACCGCCGAGGCCCTGGGCCTCCGCAAGATCGGCGATACCACCGTGCAGCCTGACAACGAGGCCACCCGCGGCAAGATCGCCCACATCGGCTACCTGCTCCAGGTCACCGAGGAAAACTAAAAGGAGGCGCGAGACATGAATCTGCATGAACTTTCCCCTGCCGCCGGCTCCAACACCAAGGCCTACCGCAAGGGCCGGGGCGCCGGTTCCGGCAACGGCAAGACCGGTGGCCGCGGCCAGAAGGGCCAGTGGGCCCGTTCCGGCGGCGGTGTCCGCGTTGGCTTTGAGGGCGGCCAGATGCCTCTGGCCCGCCGCCTGCCCAAGCGCGGTTTCCACAACATTTTTGCCAAGCCCCTGGAGGCCATCAACGTCTCTGTCCTGGACAAGTTCGAGGACGGCGCTGTGGTGGACGCCAAGGCTCTGCTGGAGAAGGGCATCCTCTCCAAGTGCGAGTATGGCGTTAAGATCCTGGGCAACGGCAGCATCACCAAGAAGCTGACCGTTCAGGCCTCCGCCTTCTCCGCCTCCGCCAAGGAAAAAATCGAAGCTGCAGGTGGTAAGGTGGAGGTGGTCTGACCATGATCCAGACCATCCGCAATGCCTGGGCTGTGCCTGAGCTGCGCAAAAAGATGCTCTTTACCGTCTTTGCGCTGCTGATCTTCCGTCTGGGCTCTGCAATCCCTGTCCCCTATATCGACTCCGCCACTCTGGAGCAGCACCTGCAGACCCAGAGCGGCACCATCCTGGGCCTGATGAACGCCATGAGCGGCTCCGCCTTCTCCATGGCCACGATCTTTGCCCTGTCCATCCAGCCCTATATCAACAGCTCCATCATCATCCAGCTGCTGACTGTGGCCATCCCCGCTCTGGAGCGGCTGGCCAAGGAGGGCGGCGAGGAGGGCCGGAAGAAGATCGCCTCCATCACCCGCTATGCCACCGTGGCCATCGCCCTGCTGCAGGGCTTCGGCTACTACTCCCTCATCAAGAGCTATGGTCTCATCGAGTCCTCTGCCCTCAGCGGTGTCTGGGTCGCCCTGGTGATCGTCCTGTCCTTCACCGCCGGCTCCGCCTTCCTGATGTGGCTGGGCGAGCAGATCACCGAGTTCGGTGTGGGCAACGGCATTTCCATCATCCTGTTTGCGGGCATCGTGTCCCGCTTCCCCCGCATGATCAGCGACTGTGTCAGCGGCGTGACCATCTGGTCCGCTGTGAAGAATGGCACCATGACTGAGGAGACCCTGACCGCTGCCGGCTACTCCGCCACCCAGGCGAAGGCCCAGCTGTCCATGGCCCTGGCCCCCTGGATGATCCCCGTGATCGTCATCGGTATGCTGGCCCTGGTGGTCTTTATCGTGTTCATCTCCAACGCCGAGCGCCGCCTGCCTGTGCAGTATGCCAAGCGGGTGGTGGGCCGGAAGATGTACGGTGGCCAGTCCACCCACATCCCCATGAAGGTGAACATGTCCGGCGTCATGCCCATCATCTTCGCCCAGTCCATCGCTGCTCTGCCTGCCACCATCGGCGCGTTCGCCGGATGGACCACGCAGAACAGCCTGCTGATGCGTTTGTTCGACACCAGCAAGCCCTTCTACAGCATCCTGTATTTCCTGCTGATCGTGGGCTTCAGCTATTTCTATGCCACCATGCAGTTCAACCCCGTGGAGGTCTCCAACAACCTGAAGAAGAACGGCGGCTTCATCCCCGGCTTCCGTCCCGGCAAGCCCACCGCCGATTTTATCACCAAGGTTCTGAACAAGATCACCATGTTCGGTGCGCTGTATCTGTCTGTTGTGGCCATCGCGCCCATCATCACGGGCAATATCTTCGGTTACCACTCCCTGGCCATCGGCGGTACCTCCGTCATCATCGTGGTGGGCGTGGCCCTGGAGACCGTGAAGCAGATGGAGGCTCAGATGCTGATGCGGCACTATAAGGGCTTTTTGGAGTAAAAGGAGTTGGAGAGAATGGGAATGAAGCTTATCATGCTGGGCGCCCCCGGCGCCGGCAAGGGTACTCAGGCTGAGATCCTCAGCGCCAAGCTGGGCATCCCGACCATCTCTACCGGCAACATCCTCCGCGCCGCCATCAAGGAGGGCACCCCCGTGGGCCTTCAGGCCAAGTCCTATATGGACGCAGGCAAGCTGGTCCCCGATTCCGTGATCATCGGCATCGTGGCCGAGCGGCTGGAGAAGCCCGACTGTGCCAAGGGCTTTATCCTGGACGGCGTGCCCCGCACCCTGCCCCAGGCCGAGGCCCTGGACAAGGCCGGCATCGTGTTTGACCATGTGGTCTCCATTGAGATCTCCGACAGCGAGATCGAGGAGCGCATGGGCGGCCGCCGGGTGTGCTCCGCCTGCGGAGCCCCCTTCCACGTCAAGTCCAAGCCCCCCAAGCAGGAGGGCGTGTGCGATGCCTGCGGCGGCGCACTCATTCAGCGGGACGACGACAAGGTGGAGACCGTGCGCAACCGCCTGAAGGTCTATCACCAGGAGACCGAGCCCCTGAAGGGCTATTACGAGAAGAAGGGCGTTCTGGTCCCTGTGGACAATCAGCCCACCATTGAGGCCACCACCAAGGTCATCATGGAGGCGCTGGGTATCTGATGGGATTGGAAATGATCTCTTTAAAGTCGGATCGTGAGATCCAGGCCATGCGTAAGGCCGGGCGAATCACCGCCCAGGCCCGCGCCCTGGCCGGGTCCATGATCCGCCCCGGTGTAACCACTCACGAGATCGACACGGCGGTGCGCCGCTTTATCGAAAGCCACGGGGCCAAGCCCTCTTTCCTGGGCTACGGCGGGTTCCCCGGTTCGGCCTGTATCTCCGTGAACGAGCAGGTCATCCACGGCATCCCCGGTCCCCGGAAGCTGAAGGAGGGCGACATCGTCAGCGTGGACGTGGGCGCTTATATCGGCGGCTTTCACGGTGACTGCGCCGCCACCTACCCCTGCGGCCAGGTGAGCGACGAGGCCATGCGTCTGATCAAGGTCACCCAGCAGAGCTTTTGGGAGGGCATCAAGAATGCCCGCAAGGGCTGCCGGGTGTCCGACATCGGCCATGCGGTCCAGGCCTATGTAGAGGCAAACGGCTTCTCTGTGGTCCGGGATTTTGTGGGGCACGGCGTGGGTGCCAAGCTCCACGAGCCCCCCGAGGTGCGCAACTATGGCCCCGCAGGCCACGGTCCCCGGCTGCTGCCGGGCATGACCATCGCCGTGGAGCCCATGGTGTGTGCAGGCGACTGGCAGGTGAAGGTGCTGGCCGACAAGTGGACCACCGTGTCCCTGGACGGCTCCCTCACTGCGCACTATGAAAACAGCATTCTGATCACCGACGGAGAACCGGAGGTCCTCACCGTCACTGAGGACGGAGCCTATGTCTAATGGCACAGGCCGCATCGTCCAGGCGACAGCCGGACGAGACCGGGGGAACTTCCTCTTCGTGGTGGGCCAGACACAGGACGGTCAGCTGCTGCTGGCCGACGGGAAGCGCCGAAAGGCGGCCCGGCCCAAAGCCAAAAAGCTGCGGCATGTGTGTCTCCTGCCCCAGGAGTTTGACCACCCCGTCATTCAGAAGCTGCAACAAGGAACCCCGGTCTCTGACCGGGAACTGAGACAGGCGCTGGCCGCCTTCAAGGGAGGAATCACGTTTGGCTAAGGACGATATGATCGAGCTGGAGGGAGTCGTCACAGAATCCCTTCCCAATACTACCTTCCATGTGGATATTGGAAACGGCCACATTATCCTGGCACACATTTCCGGCAAGCTGCGCATGAATTTCATCCGCATCCTGCCCGGAGACAAGGTGACGGTGCAGATGTCACCCTACGACCTCACCCGGGGCCGTATCACCTGGCGTTCTAAGTAATTCAAATGGCCGCCAAAGTGCGGCGTCTACGGTAACTATCAACGACCGAATCGTCGGAGCTCTCCCGGAAAGCCTTGCCTTTCCAGGTGCGCCCGCAAATCCCCCGTAAAGGATCAAATCGGAGCCCAGCGAAGCGGGTCCGATTTGAAGAGGAGGAGCGGCGCAGTGAGCGAGCTTTGGCCGGAAGGCCGAAGCGAGGGATACGGAGCCCGCGACGACGAGGGGCCGTAAGGCATTCATCAGGAGGTTTCAACAATGAAAGTAAGACCGTCCGTGAAGCCCATGTGCGAGAAGTGCAAAGTCATTAAGCGCAAGGGCAAAGTCATGGTAATTTGCGAAAACCCCAAGCATAAGCAGAGACAAGGTTAATTGGAGGTGCTGTAATAAATGGCTCGTATTGCCGGTATTGACCTGCCGAGAGAGAAGAGAATTGAGATCGGCCTCACTTATATCTACGGCATTGGGCGCACCAGCGCCAACAAGATCCTGGCCGAGGCTGGGATCAGCCCCGACGTTCGCGTGAAGGACCTGTCCGAGGAGGACGAGGCCAAGCTGCGCGAGATCATCGGTCACGAGTATACGGTGGAGGGCGACCTGCGCCGGAACGTGGCGATGGACATCAAGCGGCTGACCGAGATCGGCTGCTATCGTGGTATCCGCCACCGCAAGGGCCTGCCCGTCCGCGGTCAGCGGAGCAAGACCAACGCCCGTACCCGCAAGGGTCCCAAGCGTACCGTCGCCAACAAGAAGAAGTAAGGAGGGATAAGCAATGGCTGCTGCTAACACCACTAAGGGCAAGAAAGTTGTCCGCAAGCGCCGCGAGCGCAAGAATGTCGAGAAGGGCCAGGTGCATATCCGCTCTTCCTTCAACAACACCATGGTCACCGTCACTGACGCGCAGGGCAACGCCCTGTCCTGGGCCAGCTCCGGCGGTCTGGGTTTCCGTGGTTCCCGTAAGTCCACCCCCTTCGCTGCGCAGACTGCCGCTGAGACGGCCGCCAAGGCTGCGATGGAGTATGGCCTGAAGACCGTCGAGGTCTTCGTAAAGGGCCCCGGCGCCGGCCGTGAGGCCGCCATCCGGGCGCTGCAGGCCGTGGGCCTGGAGGTCACCATGATCAAGGACGTGACCCCCGTCCCCCACAACGGCTGCCGTCCCCCGAAGCGCCGCCGCGTCTGATCTGAGAAGGAGGTTTTTGACAGATGGCTAGAAACATGCAGCCCATCGCCAAGCGGTGCAAGGCTCTGAACCTGTCCCCCGCCGCCATGGGCTATGCCAAGAAGGACACCAACCGCAACCCCAAGGGTCAGATGCGCAAGAAGCAGTCTGAGTACGCCATGCAGCTGACCGAGAAGCAGAAGGTCAAGTTTGTCTACGGCATCATGGAGAAGCAGTTCCGTATGTATTACGAGAAGGCTGCCCGTATGCAGGGCAAGACCGGCGAGAATCTGCTGACCCTGATCGAGCGCCGCCTGGACAACGTGGTGTATCGCCTGGGCTTTGCCCAGACCCGCCGCGAGGCCCGCCAGCTGACCACCCACGGCCACTTCACCGTGAACGGCCAGCGCGTGGACATCCCCTCTTACCTGGTTAAGACCGGTGATGTCATCGAGGTCCGGGAGAAGAGCCGCGCTTCCGTCAAGTTCAAGCGCCTGCTGGGCGAGGATGCCCCTGTGGTGAACCTGCCCAAGTGGCTGACCCGCGATAAGAACACCCTCCAGGGCACTGTCGCTGCCATGCCCGCCCGGGACGACATCGACTTCCCCGTGGAAGAGCACCTCATCGTCGAGCTGTATTCTAAGTAATTTCTGTAGCCGAGCCTCTTCGGCCTGGCTGAAGAGGCTCGGCACAACAGACTTAGACCCTCAGATATTGGTGAGCTGAATGAGGCGGCCAGCGCGCCGCCGAGAAAAGGAGGGTATCCTAGCATATGGTAGAAATCGAAAAGCCCCGCATCGAATGCGTGGAAAATCCCGGTGACGCATCCTATGGCAAGTACGTCGTAGAGCCCCTGGAGCGAGGCTATGGCACCACCCTGGGCAACTCCCTGCGCCGTATCCTGTTGTCCTCTCTGCCTGGCACCGCGGTGACCTCCATCAAGATCGCCGGTGTCCAGCATGAGTTTACCACCATCCCCGGTGTGAAGGAGGACGTGACCGAGATCGTCCTGAATGTGAAGAGCATCATCGCCAAGCTGTATTGCGAGGGCGTGAAGACGGTCCACATTGAGGCATCTGGTGCCTGCAAGGTGACGGCCGGCGACATCAAGGCCGATGCCGACGTGGAGATCCTCAATCCCGATCTGCACATCGCCACCCTGGGCCCCGATGCCACCCTGTCCATGGAGCTGACCCTGTCCCACGGCCGGGGCTATGTCTCCGCCGACAAGAACAAGACCGCTCAGACTGTCATCGGCGTGATCCCCGTAGACTCCATCTACTCCCCCGTGCGCAAGGTGAACTACACCGTGGAAAACACCCGTGTAGGCGATGCCACCGACTATGACAAGCTGACCCTGGAGGTATGGACCAACGGTACCATTGACGCCAGAGATGCTGTCTCCTTGGGTGCCCGCATCCTGTGCGACCACTTCACCCTGTTCACCGACCTGTCCGAGACCATGGGCAGCAAGTCCACGGTGGTGGAGAAGGCCGAGAGCCAGACCAGCAAGATCATGGAGATGACCATCGACGACATGGACCTGTCCGTGCGTTCTTACAACTGTCTGAAGCGGGCCAACATCAACACGGTGGAGGACCTGATCTCCAAGACAGAGGAAGAGATGATGAAGGTCCGCAACCTGGGCCGCAAGTCTCTGGAAGAGGTCATCAACAAGCTGGCCCTGATGGGCCTGTCCCTGGCCAGCGACGACAACAACAACTAAAATACCCGGGGCCTTTTAAGCGCCCCGCGGGTTTTGTGGGGACTGGGGCAGAGGTATGTAACGTTCCGCTCTGCTCCGCGGCTCTGCCGTCCCGGTTTCGGGCATCCCCGGCTGTTTTCAGCCGAACTGAACGAATTTGAAGTTGGATCTCGCCACGCGAGGTCGAAGGAGAGTTTACTATGTCTCTGAAGAATCGTAAGCTGGGCCGTACTACGGATCAGCGCAAGGCTATGCTCCGCGCCATGGTCACCTACCTGCTGGAGAACGGCCAGATCAAGACCACCCTCACCCGCGCCAAGGAGGTTGCTCCCGTGGCCGAGAAGATGATCACCCTGGCCAAGGACAACACCCTGGTGTCCTATCGTCAGGCCCTGGGCTTCATCACCAAGGAGGATGTGGCCAACAAGCTGTTCAAGGAGATCGGCCCCAAGTACGCCGACCGGAACGGCGGCTACACCCGCATCGTCCGCATCGGGCCCCGCCGCGGCGACGCCGCCGAGATGGCTATCATCCAGCTGGTGTAATTCTGCGCTTCAAAACCCGTTCCCTTGGGGACGGGTTTTTTCTTACCCTCTCCGCCCAGTGTACGCACTGGGCACCTCCCCCGCAGGGGGAGGCACGAAAAAACATTCTTGGCTCCCCCT
>ENA-USZI01000503-USZI01000503.1-human-gut-metagenome-genome-assembly--contig:-NODE-503-length-28638-cov-6.069570_pt1 | contig 28638 bp, 26 predicted proteins | sample MGYA00250042_ERZ773532 | MGnify/ENA primary metagenome ERZ773532 (study PRJEB29103, sample SAMN06112036) | human gut metagenome | biome: human gut; feature: ankylosing spondylitis patient; material... | reverse complement strand
AGCGCTTCCGGCCCGTCCACGGCCAGCAGTCGGCCTCCCTTCAGCACGGCCAGCCGGTCCGCCGTACTCAGGGCCAAGGGCAGGTCATGCAGGACCAATACCACCGCCTTGCCCTGCCGGGCCAGCTGCCCGGCCAAGCGCCCCACCTCCAGCTGGTGGGACACGTCCAGAAATGCGGTGGGCTCGTCCAGAAAGAGGGTGGGTGCGTCCTGGGCCAGGGCCATGGCCAGATAGACCCGCTGGCGCTGACCGCCGGACAGCTCCGGCATGGGCCGCCGGGCCAGACAGGCCGCATCCGCCTGCTCCAAAGCCGCCATGGCGGCGGCATAGTCCTCCTGGCGGAAGCGCCGTGGATAGGTCAAATGGGGAAAGCGTCCGTGGAGCACCATGCGCAGGGCGGTGATATTGGGCACCGGCCGGGTCTGGGGCAGATAGGCGGCTTTTTGGGCCCGCTGACGGGGGGTGAGCGCCACAGCGTCCGCCCCGTCGATCAGCACCTGCCCCCCGGTCAGGGGCAGCAGACCCAGAGCTGCCCGGATCAAAGTGCTTTTGCCGCTGCCGTTAGGGCCCAGCAGGGCCAGCACCTCCCCGGGGCGCAGAGCCAGGTCGACGCCGTCCAGGACCATATGTTCGCCATAGCCCGCCCGCAGTTGCCTGAGCTCCATCATGGCGTCCGCCCCCCTCTCTGTTTCAGCAGCAGCCACAAAAAGAAGGGGCCGCCCCCCAGGGATAAGACGATGCCCACGGGCAGTTCATAGGGGGCGAAGAGCAGCCGGGACAGCAGGTCGCACCCGGTGAGCAGGGCCGCCCCGCCCAGAGCCGAAGCCACCAGCAACGGGCGGCTGTCTTCCCCCACCAGGCGGCGGGCCATGTGGGGGACGATGAGCCCCACAAAGCCCAGCAGCCCCGCAAAGCTCACCGCCGCCCCGGCCAGGGCCGCCGCCACCGCCAGCAGGACCATCCGGCTGCGCCCGGCGTTCAGGCCGAGAGAGCGGGCCACGTCCTCCCCCAGCAGCAGCACGTCCATCTCGCCGGCCAGCGTCAGGGCTAAAAGCAGGGCGATCAGGATCAGCGCCCCCGCCGGGAGGATGCGGTCCAGGGTCAGATTGGCCAGACTGCCCACCCGAAAGTCGGCGTAGCCGTTCAGCGTATCCGGGACAAGGGTGACCACCGCATCTATTCCGGCGTTGAACACACTGGACACCGCCACCCCGGCCAGGGCCACCGTCAGCCGGGAGGCCCCGGTGCGCCGGGCGATGGCCAGCACCAGCAGCACCCCCGCCATGGCTCCCGCGAAGGCCAGCACCGGGGTGAGGGCCAGGGCCGTGGGGGCCAGGGCACAGGCCAGAGCCACCATCAGCCCCGCCCCGGCATTTACCCCGATGATGTTGGGAGCGGCCAGGGGGTTGGCCAGCACACTTTGAATGATAGCCCCGGACACGGCCAGCGCCGCCCCCGCCAGCAGACAGGCGCAGGTGCGGGGCAGGCGAATATGGAGAAGGATGGTTCCCGCCGTTCCGCAGCTGCGCCCCATAAGGGCCGCCCACAGCTCCCCAGGGGACAGGACCACCGGCCCCGCCGCCAGACTGAGCGCCGCCGCCAGCACCGTCAGCCCCGCCAGAAGCAGCAGCGTCCGCTTATGCCTGGCCGGCATCGGGATATAGGATATCTGCCAAGTGCTCATAGGCCTCTCCCCACCGGGCGTTGGGCTTTAGGTTATAAAGCCGGTCGTCCATCACATAATAGCGTCCCTGCTGCACCGCCGTCAGGCTCTGCCAGGCGGGGTTTGCCAGCAGCGTGTGGTCCAAAGCACGCTGGGCCTCGGACTTGTCCGCCCCCTGCATCACCACAAAAATGAAGTCCGGGTCCAGCTGCAGAATGCGCTCTAAGCTCAGCTGCTCCAGCAGGGTCTCGTCGCTGTCGGCGATGTTCACGCAGCCCAGGTCCCAGAGCATCTCGCCCAGGACGCTGTCCCGGCTGTTCTTCACCTTGCACCCCGCCCCGGTGGCTCGGATGTACAGGGCGGTGGGGGCGGAGCCGTCCGCCCGGTCCCGGGCCGCCTGAACCTGACGCTCCACCCCAAGGCCATACTGGGCAAACCGGTCCGTATCTCCGGTGAGCTGGGTGCATAGGTCCAGCATGTGGAGATAGTCCTGAAACTCCGCCACCTTGAAATAGGCCACCTTCAGCCCCAGCTGTTCCAGGGCGGGCAGCAGTTCCACCTGGGCGGCGGTGTTGCTGCTGGCCAGGACCAGGTCGGGTTGGGCGGTGGCCAGCTGCTCTAAATTGATCTGCTTCACGCCGCCCAGACGGACTACGGCCTCGCCTAAATTCAGGTCAAAGCTGGTCCAGGCGTCGTCCGCCGCCGCCACCAGGGTGTCCGCTCCCCCGGCCAGCTGCCACAGATCGGCAAAGCTGCCGATGAGGGCGGCCACCCGCCGGGGGGATTCCGCCGTGACGGTGCGGCCCAGGTCGTCGGTGAAGGAGACGGACGGAGTCGGCTCCGATCCGTTCCCCGCCGGGGCAGTTGGGGCACAGGCGGCCAGAGTCAGGCACAGGATCGTCAGGATACAGAAAATGCGTCGTTTCACGGCTGGGTATTCGTTCCTTTCCAAAATCAAATCTATCCTATCATACCACGCCGGGGAGGGAATTGGTATCCTGTCTTTTCTGACTGGACAAGGGCGGGGAAAAGGGGATAAAATAGGGTATCAAAAAATGGACCGCCTGCCTGGGCAGACGGCGCAAGGAGTGTATCAGAAAATGGATAAGCAAGCCATTTTGAACCGGGTGGACCATACCCTGCTGACCACCACCGCCACCTGGGAGCAGGTGAAGAGTTTGTGCGATGAGGGGCTGAAGTATCACACCGCCTCGGTGTGTATCCCGCCCCGATTTGTGAAGCGGGCGGGGGACTATGTGGGCAACGACCTGAAGATCTGTACCGTCATCGGCTTTCCCAACGGCTATAACAGCACCGAGACCAAGGTCTTTGAGACGGAGGATGCCATCCGCAGCGGCGCCGACGAGATCGACATGGTCATCCCCCTGGGGCTGGTGAAGGCCGGGGACTGGGACGGGGTGCTGACGGAAATCCGCGCCATCAAGGCCTCCTGCCAGGGCCGCATCTTAAAGGTCATCGTGGAGGCCTGTCAGCTGACCCGGGAGGAGAAGGTGAAGGTCTGCCAGATCGTCACCCTGGCCGGGGCGGACTTTATCAAGACCTCCACCGGCTTTTCCACCGGCGGGGCCACCGTGGAGGACGTGGCCCTGTTCCGGGCCAACATCGGCCCGGACGTGCGCATTAAGGCCGCCGGGGGTATCCGCACCTTTGAACAGGCCCAGGCTATGCTGGATGCCGGGGCCGACCGCATCGGGGCCAGCGCCCTGGTGGGGCTGATGGAGGCGTAATTCGCAGTAGGGGCGGCTATTAGCCGCCCGCCGTCGGCGTACAAGGCAAGCATTGCGGGCGGATGGGGACATCCGCCCCTACGGAATGTGACGAACCTTGTCCGTAGGGGCCGCTGTCCTCAGCGGCCCGCCGTCGGCGTATGCACCCAACGTTACCCACCCTTGTATAATAAGCAAGACCGCACAAAGTGAATAGTGATGTATACTAAAGGCAAGCACTGTGGACTGGCAGCCACCCATACAGCCGAAAGGACTGGTCGGATGAGGCTACGGCCACAGCAGTTTGAAGAACGGTTAATGAGTTGGTTAACGCTGGACGTTTTATTACTGGCAAGGTTACTGCTCAAGCTAGCTGTGGGGCCGGTGCTAGAAAGAAAAGGAGACATCACCATGTTTTATGTCGGTCTGGACATCGCAGCGGAAAAGCACGACTGCTGTATTATGACGGAAGAACGCCAGGTGCTGAAGCAGTTTGTGTTTCGCAATGACGCAAAAGGGTTTGAGTTCCTGAAAAAAACATTGACCAAGCTTGCTCCTACAGAGGAAATAAAGATCGGGCTGGAGAATACCGGCGTGTACGGCAGCAATCTGGTCCAGTTTCTTAGGCGTAATGGATATAAAACCTACACGTTTAATCCTCTGCTCATCAATAAGAGCATTCAAGCAACCACTCTAAGAAAAACAAAAACAGATAAAGCGGACGCCAAATTCTTGGCGCAATACCTCACGTGGGACAATTCTCAGCCCGACCATGACGTATCTTACCATATTTCCGAGCTAAAGTCACTAAGCAGATTGCGTTTTTCTTTGGTGCAGCAGCGTTCCAAGTGCAAAACGCAGGCCAAGGGCGTGCTGGCACAGGTGTTTCCGGAGTTGACGCAGGTATTTTCCGATGTATTCGGAACCACTGCCCGGACGATTTTGTCCCTGTGTCCTTCCGCCCAACGCATTGCAGCGTACCCTGTTCCACAGCTGGCGGACCTGCTCCGGACGACATCCAGAGGACAACTGGGCCCGGAGAAGGCAGAGCTGCTTCACGCGCTGGCCGTACATTCGGTGGGAAACTCCTCCATTGCACTGGAATTGCAGCTTCAGATCTATCTGGAACAGATCACGCAGCTTTCTTTCCATATCTGCCGCTGTGAAGCCGCTCTGCGGACGATCCTGGCGCAGATGGACTCGCCCATCACTACCATTCCGGGCATTGGAACTGTCCTGGGTGCTACAATTTTGGGAGAGATCGGGGATATTTTCCGCTTTTCTTCTCCGGCCAAGCTGCTCTCCTTTGCCGGTCTGGAGCCGAGTATTACCTGCTCCGGAAAATCCGTCTCAGCCCCGGGAAGGATGGTTAAGCACGGCTCCCACTATCTGCGCTGGGCCTTCGGCCAAGCCGCTCGCTGTATCATCCTCCGCGACCAAACCTTTGCCGCATACGCCAGCAAAAAGCGAGCCGAAGGAAAGCATTTCAATGTGGTCTGCTCGCACGTTGCGAAAAAACTTGTGCGCCTCGTCTTTGCTCTCTTGAAAAATCATTCATCGTTTATTCCTAATTATTCATCTCTTGCCGCTTGACTTTTCATAGTTGGTCTCATCCGTCATGGCTGCGCCATGCCACCTTCCCCCCCTGCGGGGGGAAGGCCAGCGTGTCGATAAACCCTTTTCTGTCATTCCGAGGAGCGCAGCGACGTGGGAATCCGTAACCAAAAAGTCGGGAATGTGCTGATACTCGTGAGTTTTAGGAACGGATTGCCACGTCGGCCCGTTGGGCCTCCTCGCAATGACAGGCTTTTTCGACAGTCTCACCTTCCCCCCTGCGGGGGGAAGGCTTTCTTTTTATCACGATGCTTCACCACAATTCCTCCACCGCCGTTCCGGTATAATACCAGGTTAGGATCTCCCGAAAGCCCTTCCCCTCTTTGGCCAGGGCGTTGGCCCCATACTGGCTCATACCCACCCCGTGGCCATAGCCGGTGACGGAGAAGGTGAACTTGCTCCCGTCCCAGGATACGGTGAAGGCCGCCGAGCGCAGGGAGAACAGGCCGCGCACCTGGCTTCCGGTGAGGGTCACGCCTCCCAGGGGGATAGAGCGCACCGTGCCCCCCGCGTCCCGGTCTGCCGGGCCGAACCAGCCCGATGGGTCCCCGGACAGGTCGGCCCCGGGATAGGCATCCAGCACCGCCCGGTGTACCTCCTGGGCCGTCTTGTCCACCTGGGTGTGGTAGTTGGGCACCTCCTCCCCCTCGGGGCTGTCCACCCCGGTGAGATAGTCCACCCGGCTGCCCCACACCGCCGCCGCATCCACGGTCCGCCCGGGGGAGGAGGAGAAGAACAGGGCCTGGATGGGTTCCCCGCCATAGGTCACCCCCAGGCCGTCGGTGTCCGCCACGGCCCGGGCGATCTTCTCACTGTAGCTCTGGGCGTTCAGCCCCCACCGGGCCTGGGCATCCGCCCGTTCGATGTAGGCCTGACAGCAGGTGCTGTCGGCGCAGATGTCCGCATCCGGGTGCTTGCGCCCGGCGCTCTTTTGCAGCACGGCGGTGTAGGTCCGGGCGGCGCAGGTCTGGGCCTTCAGCGCCTCCTCCTCAAAGGAGGCGGGCATCTCCGCCGCCACCACGCCCCACAGATAGTCGGCCATGGTCAGCTCCTCCACCGTGCCGTCCTTCTTCAGCAGCCGCACCGTCCGCCCCCCGTCCCGTTTTCCAGTTGGGACGGCTGTCGTGCCGGACGGGGCGCTCTCCCCGCTGACGGCGGACTGTCCGTCCCCCTTGGCCTCCGGCCCCGGCACCAGCAGTCCGGGCAGCAGAAACAGCAGCCCCGTCACCGCCAGGGCCGCCGCCGCCCCCCGGACGGCGCTCCCGGCCCCGCCCCCTGTCTTCTTTCGTTCCGCTCCCATGGCCATGCCCTCCCTGTCCAGATGGTACAGGATATGCGGAGGCGGAGCGGGCTATTCCCTGCCCCAGAGGATGTTCTCGGAAATTTCACTCAGGGCCTGGGCGGCCTCCATGTCATAGCGGTGGCTGCGGGCCAGGTCGGCCAGGGAGAGCATCCCCACCAGCCGCCCCTCCTCTACCACGGGCAGGCGGCGGACCTGCTGCTTTGACATGAGCCGGGCGGCCTGACGGCAGTCGGCGTGGGGGGAGACGGCGGTGCAGCTGCGGGTCATGATGTCCCGCACCATGGTCTGAGCCGGGTCCTCCTCCGCCGCCACGCACCGCAGCACGATGTCACGGTCCGTCACCATCCCCCGCAGCCGTCCGTCTCCGGCGCACACAGGCAGGGCCCCCAGATTGTGGCGGCTGAGCAGCCGGGCGGCCAGGGCGGCGGTGGCCGTGGGCTCCACCCACACCACGCCGGGGTTCATCAGTTCCTTTACTTCCATAAAAAATCACCCCTCCGGTTTGGAACGTCTTCTGCGTTCAGTGTGCCCGGAGGGGCGCTTTTTTATGCGGGTCTCATCGGCCAAGCCAGGCGGAATAGTCGGCGGCGGTCTTTACCCGGCCCACGGCGGACAGGGAGGCCAGGTCCATCTGGAAGATATTTTGCGCCAGGTCCCGGAGCTGCTGCCGGGTGACGGCGTCGTATTGGGCGAGCAGCTCGTCTGTCTCCCGCACCCGGCCATACAGCAGGGCGGAGGCCCCCAGCTGGCTCATGCGGCTTTGGATGGACTCAGAGCCCATGAGCAGGTTGGCCTTGGCCTGCTCTCGCACCCGGTCCAGCTCCTCCTGGGTGGGGCCGTGGTCGGCCAGCTCGCACACCAGATTCCGCATGGCATCCAGGGCCTGGCCCTCCTGCTCCCGGTTCAGGGCGGCGTACACCCCCAAAAAGCCGGCATCGGCGTGGTCGGACACATAGGAGTATACGGTGTAGCACAGGCCCCGCTTTTCCCGCAGCTCCTGGAACAGGCGGGAGGAGCAGCCCCCGCCCAGCAGGGCGTTGAGCAGCAGCAGCTGGGGCCGCCGGGCATCCAGATAGGTGAGAGAGGGGAAGGCCAGGATCAGGTGGTTTTGCTCGATGGCCTTCTTCCGGGCGGTGACGGCGGGGTGATAGGCCGCAGGCTTGGTCTGGGCCACGGGGCCGGGCTCCAGCTGGGCCAGACAGTCCTTTAGGCGGTCCACCTGCCCCTGGGTAAAGCTGCCCGCCAGGGCGGCCACCAGGGCCACGGGGCGGTAGTGCTCCCGCTGCCATTGGGCCAGCCACTCCCCGGTCATGGGGGCCAGGGTGGCCTGGGTGCCCAGAATGGGCCGGGCCAGGGGGCTGCCCTTGTACACGGCGGCGGCCAGCCGCTCGGACACCAGATCCTCCGGGCTGTCCTCGTACATGCCGATCTCCTCCAGCACCACGCCCCGCTCGGTCTCCACGTCCCCCTGGTCAAAGCGGGAGTGGAACAGCATGTCGGACAGGATATCCAGGCTGATGTCCAGGTGCTTGTCCAGACTGCGGGCGTAAAAACAGGTGTGCTCCTTGGTGGTATAGGCGTTCACCTGGCCGCCGATGGCGTCCATATCCCGGGCCAGCTGGGCGGTGGAGCGCCGCTGGGTGCCCTTGAAGAGCATGTGCTCGATAAAGTGGGCCGCGCCGTTCTCCCGCTGGCGCTCGTGGCGGGATCCCACCCCCACAAAAAAGCCCAGAGCGGCGGAGCGGGCCCCGGGGACCTCCTCCGTGAGCAGCCGCGCGCCGTTGGGCAGAGTGATCTGCTGATACATGATAAAAACCTCCAATGGGGCCATTCACAGGCCCGTCCAAGTCAGCATAGCACAAATGCGGGGCTCCGTCCAGAACAGGGGGAGCTTTCGGCGGCGAAAAAGTTTTCCAAGGGGGGGTATATTTCGTCCTGTGGGCGGACAAGCTTTCACCACGGAGGTGGTTTTCCCGTGAAAAAACGAAGCAGGCTGGAACAGCTGGGCGACTTTGTGCTGGGGAAGGGCTTTTACATCGTCCTTTTGCTGTGCGTCGCCACCGTTGGTGTTTCGGGCTATGCCCTGATCCACAATTTTACCGCCAAACCGGCGGCATCCTCCCCGGCAGGGGGGAGCGCGTCGGTGGTCCTGCCCGATCTGCCCGAGATACCGGAAGAGCCGGCACCGGTGGTCAAGCCGGATACCCCGGTCAGGCAGCCGGACCCGGCTCCCGCTCCCGCAGCCGGTTCAGACGACCCGGAACCCGCGGCCAGGGGACAGGAGCCGGTGGTGTACACCCGCCCGGTGAAGGGGGAGGTGCTGCGGCCCTTCAGCGTGGAGGCGCTGACCCTGGACCCGACGTTAGGGGACTGGCGCACCCACGGCGGGGTGGACCTGGCCGCCGCCATTGGGACCGAGGTGCTGGCCATGGGCCCGGGCACAGTGGCTGAAATAAAACAGGACGGCCTGATGGGCACCACGGTGGTGGTGGACCAGGGGGACGGCCTGCGCACGACCTATGCAAATCTGGCCGCCAAGCCCACAGTGAAGGAGGGGGACACGGTGCGCACCGGGGATATTCTGGGTGCGGTGGGAGACACCGCCATCGCCGAGAGCGGCCTGGCCCCCCACCTCCATCTGGAGACCCGCATGGATGGCCAGCCCGTGGACCCGGTCGGCTTTTTGGACCGGGCATGAATACCCGGGCGGACGGCCGCTCTTGACAGTTCCCTGTCCGGCGGGATATGATTCCGGTAACAGAAGAATGCAGCACGTTATCCCCTGGACATGGAGCCCGAGACGGCACAGGTAAACGTCATCGCCCACATCCGCAGCGATTTTTCTACAACATTCGGCACTCCAAGGCAGAGCGGCCTGGTGGACGAGCTGACGGCCCGGATCGTATTTACCCCGCCCTATCGCAGCCAGGCGGCCCTGCGGGGGCTGGAGGGCTTTTCCCACCTGTGGCTCATCTGGGAGTTTTCAAAAGCCCGGCGGGAGGACTGGTCCCCCACGGTGCGGCCCCCCCGGCTGGGGGGCAACCAGCGGCTGGGGGTGTTCGCCACCCGGTCCCCCTTCCGGCCCAACCCCATCGGGCTGAGCTGTGTGCGTCTGGCGGGTATCGACCTGCACACCCCGGAGGGGCCGGTGATCACCGTGGCGGGGGCCGACCTGATGGACGGCACCCCCATCTATGACATCAAGCCCTATCTGCCCTATGCCGACTGCCGCCCGGAGGCGCTGGGGGGCTTTGCCCCCGCCCCCGCCGGGGCCCAGCTGGCGGTGGACATCCCCCCGGAGCTGCTGGAGCGGGTGCCGGAGGACAAGCGAGCCGCCCTGGCCGGGGTGCTCAGTCAGGACCCACGCCCCTCCTATCAGCACGACCCGGAGCGGGTGTATGGCATGGCCTTTGCCGGGCTGGAGGTGCGCTTTCAGGTGCAGGGCGACCGGCTGCGGGTGGTCAGCGTGGAGCGGGAGAGCTGAAAACAAGATAAGAAGCAAAAAATGATCCACAAAAGCCGGGGCTTTTGTAGATCATTTTTTTTAGAATTGGGGGGACGGATTGCCACGTCGGGCTTCGCCCTCCTCGCAATGACAGAATTTGATCGCCGGTGATATGACTTATTTCTTGGTAGCCACTAAGATGCGGATGCGGCCGCCGGCGGAGGCCCCCTGGTTGTCGTACCAGCCCACGAGGGTGTAGTCCGTGCTGTTGACGGCGGACAGGGTGGTGGGGTAATAGCCCTGCTGGCTGCCGTCCCGCAGGAGGACGGTCACGTCCTCGGCCAGGGCGTATTTGCTGCTGCCCGCTGTGGCGGTGAGACTGGTGAGGCCGGTGAGGTTCACCGAGGACAGCTGGCGCATCCCCTTCAGGGAGCCGTTGTCCGAGAAGGTCAGCCGGGCCCCGCCCACCTTCACGCTGTAGGTCTGCTGGCCGCTGACCGAGTGGCTCTGGCCGTTCTGGAGATAGGTGTAGCTGCCGGAGAGGCTGCTGCCGTCTGTCTTGCTGGTGGCCTGGGTGACGAAAGCGTAGGTATAGGTGTCCCCGGTGGCCTTGTCCAGGATGAGGCAGTCGATGCTGCCGGTGCTGTCCAGGGAATAGAACAGCACGTCGTCGTCGGTGAGGGAATACCCCGCCAGCCGGGAGGGGTAGATGCGGGCATAGCCGCCGTCGCTGTCCGTGTCCAGGATCTCCACATTGTCGGCAAAGCTGTATCCGGCAAAGCGGGTGCCGGCGGAGTTCACCGTGCCGGACAGGCTGCGCTTGGAGATGGCGGACAGGGTCGTGCCCGACTGGGTGACGGTGACGGACACCAGCTTGCCCACCGACTGGGCCCCGCCGCTGTGATAGAAGGTGCGCACGGTGCCGTCGCTGCAGGCCACCTGGGTCTGGGCCTGGGCGGAAGTGGTGGAGGAGCTGGAGGTGGACGAGGAGGAGGCCGCCTTGGTGCTGGCGATCACCACGCCGTAGTAAGTGGTCTCGCTGTTCTGGGCGGAGACCACGTCCACGATGTCCCCGTCCATGCCCAGCAGCACCGTGACCACGTCGCCCTGGCTGAACTGGCCCTGACTGGACAGCTTATAGCTGGCGGTGGAGCTGCCGATGGAGTAGGTCACGCCCGCCACGGTGGCGGAGGTGGGGGCCGTTTTGCTGGGGGAGAGGTCGGTGAGGGTGCCGGTGGCCCGGTCGGTGTACACCCACACGGTGCGCAGGGCGGAGTTGTAGTAGTACACGTCGTACTGCTTCACCTGGCTCTGGTCGGACAGAGCGCCGTCCACATAGACGGCGGTGGGGGTGAAGGGGAGGATGAGCCAGCCGCCGTTGTCGGCCACATAGGGGCCCTTGGTGTCGGCGCTGACCACGGCGGCATAGTCCACCTCGTTATTTTTAATGGTGTAGCCCAGGGTGGCGCCGTAGACCGCCCCGGCCCTGGTCTCGGCCAGGAGGAGATGATAAAAGAGGGTGACGCAGTCCTGGCGGGTCAGGGTCTGGCCCTGCTTGGCGGTGACATCGTCCAGCAGGCCCACAGCCCCCGCCTTGGACAGCTGGGCGGTGGGGAAGGACCCGGCCAGGCTGGAGGCATCATAGCCCAGCAGACGCAGCAGGGCGGTGCAGGCCTCCTCCAGAGTGATGGTGCGGCCGGGGCGGAAGGTGCCGTCGGTGTAGCCGGTCATCCAGTTCTGCTCCACGGCCAGGCGGATGTATTCGCTGGCCCAGTGGCTGCTCTTCACGTCCTTGAAGAGGGACACGCTGTAGCCCGAACCCACCGTGTCTTTGTAAGACGAGGCGGCGGTCATCATGGTGACGAACTCCGCCCGGGTGACGGCGGAGGACAGGTTCAGGTTGCCCTGGCTGTCCCCGGCCAGGATGCCCAGGGCCTGGATCGTCTCCAGAGCGGTGGACTGGCTCACCGCCCCGGCGGGCAGGGTGAGCATGGATACCGCCAGGGCCGCAGCCAGCAGGGCGGAAAGTTTTTTTCTCATAGGGGATGCTCCTTTCAGAGATTGAGATGGGGCAATTTAGCCTTCCCCACGCAGGGGGGAAGGTGCCCCCGAAGGGGGCGGATGAGGGGGACCTGCGGAGGTGCATACGTTATCGACGGGCGGACACAGAGGTCCGCCCCTACGGCGGGTTATGGTACGCACCCTCATCTGTCATGGCTGCGCCATGCCGCCTTCCCCCTAGAAGAGGGAAGGCTTTTATCAGTCATAATGCAGTGCGTCGATGGGGTTGAGGGCGGCGGCCTTTTTGGCGGGGAGGTAGCCGAAGAGGATGCCGATGCCCACGGAGATGCCGAAGGCCAGGGCCACTGCGCCCACGGCGGGGGCCACGGTGAGGGTAGCGTCCATCACCTGGGTCACCACCTGGGTGGCCACGGCGGATAGCACATAGCCCAGGAGGATGCCGATGACACCGCCCAGGGCGCTGGTCATGGCCGCCTCGATGACGAACTGCTGCATGATATACCGCTCCTTGGCCCCCAGGGATTTGCGGATGCCGATCTCCCGGGTGCGCTCGGTGACGGAGACCAGCATGATGTTCATGATGCCGATGCCGCCCACCACCAGGCTGATGGCGGCGATGCCCGCCAGGACATAGACCAGGATGTTGATCATGCCCGTCATGGTGTCCAGCATCTCGGCCATGCTGGTGACGGTGTAATAGTCGTCGCTGGCAAAGACCTGGTACAGGGCGGCCTCTAAGGCGTTCACGCTCTCGTCCATGTGGTCCTCGTCCTGCATGGTGATGGTGTATCTGCTTACCGACCCGGCGATGCGCTCTGCCACGGAGTAGGGGAGGTAGAGGCAGTCGTCGGTGCCGCCCTCCTCCAAATTGTCGCTCTGCTGCTGGATCACTCCGATGACGGTGAGCGTCTGGCCCCGGACCCGCAGGGTCTGGCCCACGGAGTTTCCGCCGAAATAGGCCTGGTCCACATAGGCCCCCACCACGCAGACCTTGCTGCGCAGGGCGATGTCGCTGTATTGCAGGTCCCGGCCCTTGGAAATGTCGTAATGCTTGATGGCGAGGTAGTCCTCGCTGACCCCGGTGGCCATGGTGCTGTCCGCCGTGTCAGAGCCGATCTTGACAAGGCCGGGCATGGTCACCGTGGGGGAGCACTTGTCTAAATACTGGCTGTTCTCCGAGACGATGCGGTACATATCATCCACGCTGAGGCTGCGGATGGAGCCCCGGGACTGGACGGTGACGGTGAGGGTGTCGGTGCCCATATCGGAGAAGCTGTCGGTGACATAGCCCTTCAGGCCGTTGCCCAGGCCCACGATGACGATGACGGCGGCCACGCCGATGATGATGCCCAGCATGGTCAGCAGGGTACGGGTCTTGCTGGAGAGGATGTTCTTCACCGCCAGCTCCATGGATTCTAAAATGCTCATGCGCCTGAGCCCCCCTTCGCTGCCCCGGCGGCCCGGGGGGTGACCACGGCCTCCGGCGCGTCGGCGGGGCCGTCATAGACCACGTGCCCGTCCTCCAGGCGGATGATGCGCTGGGCCTGGACGGCGATGGAGTTGTCATGGGTGATGAGGACCACGGTGTTCCCCTCGGCGTGGACCTGCTGGAGCATGGCCAGCACCTCCCGCCCGGTGCGGGAGTCCAATGCGCCGGTGGGCTCGTCGGCCAGGATGACCGCCGGACGGCCGGCCAGGGCCCGGGCGATGGACACCCGCTGCTGCTGGCCGCCGGAGAGCTGGCTGGGCTTGTGCCGCCACTTCTCCCCCAGGCCCACCCGCTCCAGGGCGGCCAGGGCCCGCTCCCGCCGCTCCCTTTTGCCCACCCCGGCGTACATCAGGGGGACCTCCACGTTTTCGGCCAGGTTCAGCTTGGGCAGCAGGTTATATTGCTGGAAGATAAAGCCCAGCAGCTCGTTTCGGATGTCGGCCAGCTCGTTTTTGTCCATCTGGCCCACGTCCCGCCCGTCCAGGAGATAGGTCCCCTCCGACGGCACGTCCAGACAGCCGATGATGTTCATGCAGGTGGATTTGCCCGAGCCGGAGGAGCCCACGATGGCCACGAACTCCCCCTTGTAAATGCGGAAGGAGATGTGGTCGGCGGCCACCACGGTGGTGTCGCCCATGTGGTAGTATTTGCACACGTTCTGAAATTCAATGAGGGTCTCCATACCGCACCCCCTTAGAAGCCGCCGGGGGCTCCGCCGCCGCCGGGACCGCCGCCAGGCATGCCGCCACCGGACATCCCGCCGCCGGGCATGCCGCCCATCATCATGTCCATGCCGCCGGAGGAGCTGGCCTGGATATAGGCCACGGTGTCCCCCTCCTGCAGGCCGGAGGTGATCTCGATATAGTCCCCGTCGCTGACGCCGGTGGTCACCTGGACGGAGACATAGCCGCTGTCCGCCCCGCCGGGGGCCTGGGGTGCGGCGCTCTGGCTGCCGTCAGGATGATCGCTGTCGGGCTGGCTGTCAGAGGCGCTGGCGTTGGCTGCGCTGGGGGAGTCCTTGGTCACCAGGACGGTGTTGCCCCGGTTCAGGGCGGCGGCGGGGATGGTCAGCACGTTGTCGGCGTGCTCCAGCTCGATGGTGGCATCCACGCTCATGCCGGGCAGCAGGCCGTCCGTCTCGTTGATGCGGATGGTGACGGGATAGGTGGTGGCGCTGCCGGAGGAGGTGCCCGCCACGCTGACCTTGGTGACGGTGCCGGTGTAGGTCTGGTCCTCCACTGCGTCGGCGGTGATGGACACCGTCTGGCCCACGGAGATGTTGGAGATGTCCAGCTCGTCCACGCTGAGGGTCATGGTGAGGTAGGACAGGTCGTAGATGGTACACAGAGTCTTGTTGGCCTCTGTGGTCTCGCCGGCGTTATAGTTCTTGTCGATGATGGTGCCCTTGATGGGGGAGGTGATGGTGTAGTCCTCCAGCTTTTCATAGCGGTTTTCCAGGTTGATCTGGGCGTTGCGGACGGACTCGGAGGCGCTTTGCACCTGGTCGGAGAGGTTGCTGCTGGTGAGGGTGACCAGAGTCTGGTCCTTGCTGACCCGGTCCCCCTCGGTGACATGGATGCGGCTGACGGTGCCGCTCACCTTGGCGGTGACCGCCTTCTCCTGGCTGTAGGTAAAGGTGCCGCTGCCGGTGCTGGTGACGCTGCCCACGGCGGCGGTGGCGCTCTGGTCGGTGGACAGGCCGCCGGGGTTGGTCACGGCGATGGTGACGGTGCGTACCTGCACGTTGCCGGAGCGGACCTCGGTGTTGCCGCTGACTTTGGTGATGGTGCCGGACAGGGTCTCGAAGGTGCTGTCCAGGGTGACGGCGGCGCTCTGGCCCAGGGAGAAGCCCGCTGCGTCATCGGCGGGGAAGGGGACCTTCAGCTCCATGGTGGCGGAGTCCCGGATGGTGGCCACCGTCTGGCCGGCCTGGATCTCATCCCCCACCTCCACATCCACCGACCACACCTGACCGGCGGCGGTGGCGGCCACATTCAGATCGGCCTGGTCCTCCAGCTGGCGGCTGTAGCTGCGCTGGGCCTGCTGAAGGGAGATCTCCGACTGCTCCAGGGAGCTGTCTGCGTCGGAGGAGTCCAGGGTGTACAGCACCGTGCCCTCGTCCACCTGGTCGCCCTCTTCAAAGTTGGCGGTAAGGATGGTGTCCTCCAGCAGGGTGGTGACGTTGTAGGAGTCGGCGGCCTCTAAAGTGCCGCTGCCGGTGATGGCGGCGGTCACGTCCCGGCGGGTGACCTGGGCGGTGGTATAGCCGCCGTCGCCTGTTTTGGCGGCCTGGGCTCCGCCGCCCAGCAGGGTGCGGCCGCCCAGACCGATGACCAGGGCCGCCGCTGCGACCAGGGCGAGGAGCTTCTTTCCCGGCTTTTTCAGGGCCGGGCGCTTCTTTTTTGCGGCGCTGGGTCCCCCTGCGGCAGAGGGGGCGGACCGCTTGAGAAGGGGCAGTTTCATGGTGGGATCATCCTTTCCGTTTGAAACGAGTGATATCGTCCCCTATTGTAGCGGCAGACTTTAAACGAACCACGGCCAAAATCGAAACATTTTCAAAACAGCGGCAAAACTTTTTCCGGCGGAGGGCAAAAAAACTCCCGCTGCCCCGGAAAAACCGGGGGAGCGGGAGGGATTTTTGGGAAAACTCAGTTCAGATGCCAGATGTCCTGGTTGTACTGACGGATGGTGCGGTCGGAGGAGAAGTAGCCGGATCTTGCGATGTTCACAAGCATCTTTTCGGCCCAGGCGGTGCGGCATTCATAGTCCCGGAGCGCCTCGGCCTTGGCCCGGATATAGTCCTCCACGTCCAGCAGGGCCATAAACCAGTCCTTGCTCTTCATATCGTGCCACAGGGTGGACAGGCTGGCCGGGTCGCCGATGGCCAGCAGCTCCGGCGAGATCAAAAAGTCCACCAGCCGCTCCACCTGAGGCCGGTGATAACAGGCACGGGGATCATAGCTCCGGTCCCGGTACAGGGCGATGACCTGGTCGCTGGAGGCCCCGAAGGTGTAGATGTTCTCCTGGCCCACCAGCCCGGCGATCTCTACATTGGCCCCGTCCATGGTGCCCAGGGTCACGGCCCCGTTGGCCATGAACTTCATGTTTCCGGTGCCGCTGGCCTCTTTGGAGGCCAGGGAGATCTGCTCGGAGAGGTCGCAGGCGGGGATGAGGGCCTCGGCCCAGGTGACGTTATAGTTTTCCACCATGGCCACCCGCAGCCAGGGCCGGACCTGGGGGTCCTGCTCGATGAGCTTCTGCAGGCACAGGATCAGGTGGATGATGTGCTTGGCCATCACATAGGCGGGGGCGGCCTTGCCGCCGAAGAGCACCGTCACCGGGCGCTGGGGCAGACGGCCGGCCTTGATCTCCAGATACTGATGGATCACAGCCAGGGCGTTCATCTGCTGGCGCTTATACTCGTGGAAGCGCTTGATCTGCACGTCGAACACCGAGGAGGGGTCCAGGTCCAGCCCCTGCTCCGACCACAGCAGGCGGCACAGGCGGTCCTTGTTCTGCTGCTTCACCTCCAGCAGACGGGAGAGCACCGCCGGGTCATCCCGGAAGTTCAGCAGCCCCTCCAGCTTTTGGGCATCCCGCCGCCAGTCCGGGCCGATGCAGTCGTCGATGAGGGAGACCAGGGGCTGGTCGCAGGTCTCCAGCCACCGGCGGAAGGTGACGCCGTTGGTCTTGTTGGAGAACTTTTGGGGATAGATGTCGTAGAAGGGCTTCAGCTCGGTGTGTTTCAGGATGTCGGTGTGCAGCTGGGCCACGCCGTTGACGGAGAAGCCGTAGTGGATGTCCAGGTGGGCCATGTGGACCCGGTCCTCCCCGTCCAGAATGGCCACCCTGGGATCGGGGTGGGCGGCCTTGGCCCGCTGGTCCAGACGGCGGAGGATGGGCACCAGCTGGGGAGCGGCGGTCTGGATATAGGACATGGGCCAGGTCTCCAGGGCCTCGGCCAGAATGGTGTGGTTGGTGTAGGCGCAGGCCGCCGTCACCTGGTCCGCCGCCCGATCAAAGGTCAGACCCCGGTCCATGAGCAGCCGCACCAGCTCCGGGATGACCATGGAGGGGTGGGTGTCGTTGATCTGGATGACCACATGGTCGGCCAGGGTGTCCGGGGCAAAGCCCCGCTCCTCCAGCTCCGCCAGAATGAGCTGGGCCCCGGCGGACACCAGAAAATACTGCTGATACACCCGCAGCAGCCGCCCCGCCCGGTCGCTGTCATCGGGGTAGAGGAAGGAGGTCAGGTTGTGGGCGATGTCCCCCTTGTCAAAGTCGATGCCCACCCAGGGGGCGTGGGCGGGGTGGGCCAGGTCGAACAGATGCAGGCGGTTTGCACAGCCGCTGCCCGCCCCGGGGATGGCGATGTCATACATGACAGCCGTCACCTGGGTGTTTCCCAGGGAGATGGGGAAGGTGCGCCGGGTGGGGATGAGCCAGCCGTCGGGCTGGAGCCAGGGGTCGGGCTCCTCCGTCTGCTTGCACCGGGAGAACACCTGGCGGAACAGGCCGAAGTGATAGTTCAGGCCCACGCCGTCTCCGGGCAGTCCCAGGGCGGCGATGGAGTCCAGAAAGCAGGCGGCCAGGCGGCCCAGACCGCCGTTGCCCAAGGAGGGCTCCGGCTCCATGGACTCCAGCACCCCCAGGTCCCGGCCCATTCCGGCCAGATAGTCCTTCACCGGCTGATACAGCCCCAGGGCCAGCAGCTGGTTGGACAGCAGCTTGCCCAGCAAAAACTCCGCCGAGAAGTAATAGAGCTTCCGCTCACCCGTGGGAGCGGGGCGCTCCCCGGCCCGCTGCCGGGCCAGGATGAGCAGAGCCTGATACAGCTGCCGGTCGTCGCACTGGTCGGGGGCCCGGCCGAAGTGCTGTTGGGTCAGCTGGAAAATTTCTTCACTTAGTTGCATGTCAGTTCACTCCTCGTTCTTTGCTGTGCCGCCCCGGGGCAGACGCTGATAGGCGGCGGCCTCCCGGTACAGCCGCCGGGCCAGGCCGGCGCTCATCGCCTCCGGCAGTGCCCGCCACTGCCAGTTGCCCCCCAGGGTGGAGGGGGTGTTCATCCGGGCGCGGCGGTCAAGGCCAAGCAGGTCCTGCATCTGCACCACGGTCAGCTGGGCGGGGCTGGCCCAGAGAGAACGCAGCACGCCCCAGTGCAGCCCCTCCCGGCGGGACAGGCGGAGGTAGTGCCGGGCGAACTTCGCCTGCTCCGGGGTCAGGCTGTCCAGCCAGCCCAGAATGGTGTCGTTGTCGTGGGTACCGGGATAGGCCACGCTGTGGACGGGGTAGTTGTGGGGCAGGTATTCGCTGTCCTCCCCCGGGTCGCCAAAGCCGAACTCCAGCACCTTCATGCCGGGAAAGCCCGTGTCCGCCAGCAGCTGATACACCTCCGGGGTGAGAAAGCCCAGGTCCTCGGCGATGATGGGCCGGGGGCCCAGGCTGCGGCGGAGGGCCCGGAAGAAGTCTATCCCAGGCCCGGGCAGCCACTGGCCGTTCCGGGCGGTCTTTTCCCCGTAGGGGATGGCATAATAGGACTCAAAGCCCCGGAAGTGGTCCAGCCGCAGCACGTCGTAAATTTCAAACTGAAAGGCCGCCCGGTCCAGCCACCAGGCGTAGCCGTCCTGTTTCATCCGGTCCCACCGGAACAGGGGGTTGCCCCACAGCTGGCCGTCGGCGGAGTAGTCGTCCGGGGGCACCCCGGCCACCAGGGTGGGGCGGCCCTGGTCGTCCAGCTGGAACTGCTCCGGGGCGGCCCACACGTCGGCGCTGTCCCCGGCGACATAGATGGGCAGGTCGCCCACGATGGAGATGCCCTTTCCGTTGACATAGGACTTAAATTCCTGCCACTGGCCAAAGAAGAGGTACTGCACCCCCTGCCAGAAGCGGATGTCGTCCTCCAGCGCTTTTTTCGCCCGGGCCATGGCCCGGGGGCGGCGGAGGCGGATGTCCTCCGGCCACTCCAGCCAGGGGGCGCCGCCGTACTGCTCTTTCAGCGCCATAAACAGGGCATAGTCGTCCAGCCAGGACTGGTGGAGCAGGCAGAACCGGTCAAAGGCCGCCGGGGGGCGGGAGAGCAGCCGGTCGCAGGCACGCCGCAGCACAGGCAGCCGCAGGCGGTAGAGAGCCTGATAGTCCACCCGCTCCGGGTCGTCCCCCCAGGGGAGGGAGGCGTACTCCTCCCGCTCCAGCAGCCCCTGCTGCTCCAGCTCGTCCAGGTCGATGAGATAGGGGTTGCCCGCCCGGGAGGAGAAGGACTGATAGGGGGAGTCCCCATATCCCGTGGGGCCGATGGGCAGGATCTGCCAATGGCTCTGCCCGCTCCGGGCCAAAAAGTCCGCAAATTCCCGGGCCTGCCGCCCCAGGGTGCCCACCCCGTAGGGGGAGGGGAGGGAGAAAATGGGCATCAGAACGCCCGAGCTCCGCACAGACATGGATACCGCCGCCTTTCCAAAGCGCTTGCAGCGCGCCTGACTGGATCTGTTTCTATGGGTTTATCATACCCGCTCTGCCGTCATGATGCAAGGGCCGGAGGGATTTTATGAACTGTTCCGAAAATCACCGCCCTTCGGCCACGAAAAATTACCCGAAATGCCGGAAAAAGGGACAGATTTTCGTTGTCATTTTTCAAGCGGTCCGCTATAATATATGAAAACCGGGCTGCGCCCGGCAACTGGTATCAGCAGGAGGAAATCGCATGAGCAACTATGTCATCTCTATCAGCCGGGAATTTGGCAGCGGCGGCCGTCTGATCGGAAAGCAGCTGGCGGCCCGCCTGGGCATCCCCTGCTATGACCGGACCCTGATCTTGAAGACGGCGGAGAAGAGCGGCCTGTCCCCGGACTTTATCGCCCGGGCGGAGGAGCGGGCCCGCAGCCGCTTTCACATGTCCATCGCCCCCATCGGCATCGGGGCCCCCACCATGTCCAGCCACGGCATCCCCGTCAGCCACCAGGCATTCTTTGCCCAGTCCGATGTGATAAGGGAGCTGGCCGACCAAGGTCCCTGTGTCATCGTGGGGCGGTGCAGCGACTATGTGCTGGGGGACCGGGACAACTGCCTGAAGGTGTTCATCCACGCCGACCTGGCCAGCCGGGTGCGCCGGTGTGTGGAGGAGTATCACATTCCCCAGGACGACATGGAGCGCCGGGTGGTGCAGATGGACCGGGGCCGGGCCAACTATTATAACTACTACACCGGCCACAACTGGGGTGAGATGCGCCGGTATGACCTGACCATCAACTCCACCACCGTGGGGGTGGAGGGGGCTGTGGACCTGATCGCAGACATGGTCCGCCACCGGGAGGCCCAGCATGTCTGAGGCAAAGCCCCGCATCCAGCTCTCCTGTGAGCGGGGGGCCTCTGCCGCCTATGCCGATGCGGTGACGGCGGCGGGGGGCATCCCCTGCCCGGGCTATTCCCCGGAACCGGACCTGTCCTGTGCGGGGCTGGTGCTGTGCGGCGGCGGGGACTTGGACCCCGAGCTGTTCGGCTGGCCCCAGGCGGGGGGCAATCCCCCGGACCGGGAGCGGGACGTGGCGGAGCTGGCGCTCTTCCGGGCCTTCTATCAGGCGGGACGGCCCATTCTGGGCATCTGCCGGGGGATGCAGGTCATTGCCGCCGCTTTAGGAGGCGGGCTGATCCAGGACCTGCCCCCGGAACAGGGCATCTTCCACAGGGGGACCCGGCGGGACGATGCCCGGCACCCGGTGCGCACCCGGGACGGCTCGCTGCTGGCGGGGCTGTATGGACCCATCCTCCACACCAACAGCTTTCACCACCAGGCGGTGGCCGATCCGGGCTTTGGCATGGTCATCACCGCATGGAGCGAAGGGGGCGTGGCCGAGGCCATGGAACACGAGCGCCTGCCCATCCTGGGGGTGCAGTTCCACCCCGAGCGCATGGCCTATGCCCGCCGCCGCCCCGACTGCGACGGCGGCGAAGCCATTTGGGAATATTTTTTGAAGCGGTGCCGGGAGGTGGCCCATGGAGAACACAGATAAAATCGGTGGCCCAATCAGGAACGCCAGGGAGCTGGAGTTTGCTGTCTTCTGTGTGGAGAGTGTGGCCGCACGCTTGGGCGTGAGCGGTCAGCAGGTCTATCGGGCCTTCACCGAACGGAGCGATATTCTAAACGGCTATATCGTGCCCGAGTACGAGATGCTCCACACCCAGAGCAAGGACTATATCGTCAACGACATCCTGGAGCTGATGCGGGAAAGAGATGTGACTGTATGAAGGCAAACCCCATTCTCCTGCAAAAGAAATATGCTCGGGTCATCGCCTGCTTTGCAAAAAAGACGGGGATCTCCCTCAACGGGGCGATGGACCTGTTTTATCGCTCCCAGCTATACTGCCTGATGCGGGACGGCGTGTCCGATCTGCACTGCATGAGCGATGACTATTTGGCGGACGAGCTGTCTGCCGAGTATCAAACGAAAGCGCATCACTCCTAACCCATCTCTCTTTGTAATCCCCTGGAGGTCTTTTCAGCATGTCCACATATTCTAAGCGTATTCTGGCCGGGGCGTTGTCCCTGGCCCTGTGTTTGTCCCCGGCGGCGCTGGCCGCCAAAACGGAGGAGCCGCCCCTGGTGGCGGCGGTGGAGGGGCTGTCCCCTCTGCTCTATGAGCCGGACCCGGCCGCTGGCTATCGCGCCGCCCTGGCGGAGCTGGCGGGATTGGGCTATTCTGAGCAGCAGGCGGAGCAGCTGTGGGCCCGGCTGGGGGAGCGGGCCATGGGGCTGGCACCCCGGCTGCTGGATTGTCTGGCGCTGGAAAACAGCCGCCTGGACCGGGAGACCCGCTATCTGGCCTATGCCCAGGCCCACCCGGAGGCGGAGACGGCAGAGATCGTCACCCAGGTCAACCTGGACCTGGACCTCACCCCCTATGACGATGCCCGGCCCATCGATGACCCGGCGGACCCCCTGGTGCTGGTGAACAAGTACCACGGCCTGCCTGAGGTCTATGTGCCGGAGCTGGAGAAGCTGGGCGGGCGCTATGGCGTGGGCAGCATGGTCCCCAAAGCGGCGGCGGCCTTTCGGGCCATGGCCGACGCGGCCAAGCAGGACGGCATCTCCCTGCGCAGCGTGTCCGCCTACCGCTCCTATCAGACCCAGCAGGGGCTGTATCAACATTATGTGTCCATAGACGGCAAGGCCAATGCCCAGCGGTACTCCGCCCGCCCCGGCTACTCCGAGCACCAGACCGGCCTGGCCCTGGACATCAACACCGCCAGCATCAGTGCCCACTTCGAGAACACGGCGGAATATGCCTGGCTCCGGGCCAACGGTGCCCGGTTCGGCTTTCTGCTGCGCTATCCCCAGGAGAAGGAGTCCATCACCGGCTATCGCTATGAGCCCTGGCACTACCGCTATGTGGGACAGGCCATCGCCCGGACCTGCATGGACCAGGGGCTGACCTATGAGGAGTATCTGGCCGCCCAGACCCAGCCGGGGGAGAATCAGGCCCCCGCCCTGTTCTGGCAGGGACAGGCCCTGGACCTGGGGGACAGGGTGACCCGGCTGTCCGGCGTGACCTATGTGGATGCCGCCGCTCTGGCCGCCGCCCTGGGCTGGACGGGGGAGACGGGGGAGGACGGGGTGCTCCGCCTGTCTGACGGCCTGCACAAGATCGAGCTGCCCGTGGGCCGCCGGGCCCTGCTGGACGGAATGCTGGTGCGCCTGTCCGGTCCCACGGTGGAGCGCAGCGGCGGGCGCTGTCTGCCCCTGAGCGACCTGTGCCCCCTGCTGGGGGTGCAGGCCACGGTGACGGACCAGGGGGTGGAGCTGGCCCCCAGGCAGGCCGCCCTGTAACACCAAAGGCCCCGCAGTCTGTGCAAATCGGCGGCGGGGCGGTGGCCTTCCGCATGTTCCGGGTGGCCCGGGTGTTCCGCCTGTTCCGGGTGAACGCCTATTACGACTCCCTGGGTGTTATCACCCAGGTCATCTCCAGCAAGCGGCAGCAGCTATTCTCCTCGGTGTTCATCCTGCTGGTGCTTATGCTGGCCTCCAGCCTGTGCATGTACAGCCTGGAGCACGATGCCCAGCCGGAGGTGTTCTCCAACGCCTTTTCCGGCATCTGGTGGTCCCCCGGGGCAGCGTGAAGCTGATGGACAACGACGTGCTGGTGCTGGGGGCCGAGTCGGTGGGCAGCAGCGACCAGCACCATATCGAGCTGAAGGAGCTGGAGCTGCGCCAGCACAACCCCTGGAACGGTCAGCGCATCCGGGACCTGGATATCTCCCGCCAGACCCTCATCGTCATCGTCAAGCGCAAGGGCCGGATGCTCATCCCCAACGGCGATCTGACCCTGCACCAGGGGGACCGGGTCATCCTGTACACCCGCACCCGCATGGCCCACGCAAGCAGCATCTGGCTGTGAGAAAGTAAATGCGCAGGGGCCGCTGTCCCCGGCGGCCTGCCCTCTCAGTCAGCTTCGCTGACAGCTCCCCCATAGGGGGAGCCAAGATGACAGGAACGGGCTTGTCGACACGCAAAAAAGTCCTGATTTCGTAAGAAATCAGGACTTTTTTGCACTTTTGCGTCCATTGATTTCAGAGGTACAAAATACGCTTGACAGGCTTGGTCTATTTATGATAGACTTCAAGCATCAGAAAGTCTATCATAAGTAGACCAATAAAAAGGGGGACGGATCCATGGACGATTACAAACTGGGCGTTGTTGAGACGCATTTTGCAGAACTCATCTGGCGGCACGAGCCGCTGACCTCCGGCGAGCTGGTGAAACTATGTGAACAGGAGCTGCAGTGGAAAAAATCCACGACCTACACAGTACTCAAAAAACTCTGCGAACACGGTATCTTTCAGAACGAAAACGGCACGGTCACTTCTCTTCTCTCACAGGAGGGTTATAACGCCGTACAGAGCGAGAAATTTGTGGAGGACACCTTCGACGGTTCCCTTCCCGCGTTTCTGGCGGCTTTTACCACCCGGAAATCTCTTTCGGAGAAGGACATTGCGGAAATTCAGCGCATGATCGACCGCTGCGGAAAGGAGTGAGCCAATGGCCGCCGTCTTTTTGAAGCTCTTAAATCTGAGTATTTCCGCAAGCTGGCTGGTGCTGGCCGTGCTGGTACTGCGCCTGATATCAAAGCGTTCGCCCAAGTGGATGAATGTTCTGCTTTGGGGCATCGTCGCGCTGCGGCTTATGCTGCCATTCTCCATAGAGAGCGCGTTGAGCCTGATTCCCAGTGCCGAAACGGTCAGCCCCGCAGTCGTGCAGTTTGACCCTGCGCCGACCATCACGAGCGGCGTGAACATCATCGACAACGCTGTGAATCCCTCGCTCAGCGAGCATTTTGCCGCCGCGCCGACGATGAGCGTCAACCCGCTTTATGTGTGGACCTATCTCGCGGGCTGGGTGTGGCTCATCGGCCTTGGAGTCATGCTGCTCTATGCGCTCGTGAGTTATCTTCGGCTGCGCCGACGCGTGAGTGTATCGCTCTGTGTGCGGGAAAATATCTACCTTTGTGATGCCATTTCCTCGCCGTTCATCCTCGGCGTTGTAAAACCACACATCTATCTGCCCTCCGGTCTGGACGAGGTGCAGCGGCAGAATGTACTCTCGCATGAGAGGGCGCATCTTACGCGGCGTGACCACTGGTGGAAGCCGCTGGGCTTCGCGCTGCTTGCGGTTTACTGGTTCAACCCCGTGCTGTGGCTCGCCTATACACTGCTCTGCCGCGACATTGAACTGGCCTGCGATGAGCGGGTGATCCGCACGATGGACGAGAGCGCCGTCAAGACCTATTCCACGGTGCTGCTTGCGTGCAGTATGCCGCGTAAGGCGGTCATCACCTGCCCGCTTGCGTTCGGTGAAGTTGGCGTCAAGGAGCGTGTGAAAAATGCGCTTCACTACAAAAAGCCCGCGTTCTGGGTGGTCGCGGCGTCGGTCGCCGTGTGCGTCGTTGTGGCGGTGTGCTTTCTGACGAATCCGGAACACGAAACGATGAAGTGGGCGAAGAATCTGCGCGTGGATGATGTGGTGCGTGTTGAATTGACGATTATGCCGCAGGCGACCAACAAGCAGTATAAAGACTTCAATGCAGACGAAATTGCCGAGGCGGTTGCACTCATCAACAAAAGTAGCGGACGGTATATCAGTGAACCAGAGTCGCTCAACGGCAGTACGATGACACTCTACATCACCACAGCTGACGGCGTGCAGCACACAGTTACGAACAATGGCAATATCTATATCCGAATTGACGGAGATACCTACCGGAGCACCCATATCACTTGGCCGTACACCGAGGGAGATTCCCCTCTGCCTGACAGTTTTCAGGTCGGTGATACGCAAGCTGCCGATGCCGACCGCTTCTATGTGGATGATTGGAGCATCTGTATTGTTGGTCCATGGCTGCGCAGCGCCGGAACATGCGAGTGGTGGTCTGACAGCAGCGATGCCTACCTTAGCATTGCAAAGGAGACCAGCCTTGCAGATGAGCTGGCCGGTCTGCGGAATGCCGGTCGTACTGTAGAAGAGTTGGACGGATACTACCGCTGCGTCACGCAGGAAGGGTCAAGCAGCACGATCGTCTACCTCTATCCCGTGCCGTCTAATGGATCCTGCTACTGGGTAGAAACTCATTGGAGTTATGACAATGCAGACGAGTCAGAGGTTGAATTGCAGGCAACGCAGCTTCGCATGATGGCCGAAAGCTTCCGTGTGGAAAATGGGAGCAGTCCGGCAGATGCCATCATCGGCAGCTACGCCGATGACATGGGCTCCAGTCTGACGATCCGGAAAAACGCCGATGGCAGCTATGTGGTAGACCTTGGCATCTATAAGTTTACTTCTGTCGGCAATACAGTAGGAAGCTATGACCCGCAGATGAATATCCTGCATATCTCCGGCGCAGCGGATATTGGCGGCACTCTCGCGGCAGACATAACCGCAGATGGAACCGGGCGCCTGATCGTTACATTGACAGAATCTCCCGTTTCCACGAGCTATCTTGCCGCAGGCGCGGTGTTTACTTTCTGGCCCCGCGTAACCGGATACCCCCAGTACGATGTGGTGTTGGCCAATATCTGCGATCTCCGCCTCGCCGGTACACACGGCATCGAAACGGAGTTCAGTTCTGATCTTTTGACAGGGAACGACTACTACCAGACACCCGGCTGGCTGCTGCGTGATCTTGACGGTGATGGGAGCCCCGAGCTGCTGCTTGGCGCGAATTGGGATGAAGGACACACCGTGATTTTCAACATCTACTGCTATGGCGGTGCGAGAGCCGTCCGCGTGGTCAACGGCTGGAACCGCAGCCGCTGGTATCTCTGCGCCGATGGCAGTCTGGCCCACAAGGGCAGCGACGGTGCGAGCGAGGGGACCTACTCTTACTACCGCTATGAAAACGGCGCGCTGCGGCATTTGGAAACTGTGATTTCTTTAGACGGCTGGCTCTACTCCGATACGACCGACCACTATGTTGGCGGCAAGGGCTTCCGCTCTGTCACCGAGGACGAGGCAGCTGCTGTGATGGGCAAATACACCTACGAAACGCTGATTTTTACTCCATTTGTGGTATGAGGATAGTTGGCGCAGACTGTGGCGCAAGGCTGCAGCTCGCCGATCCCCTCGGGATATCACTGCCTTTGACCCAGAACGGAATAGGAACAGGCAGTTCTGAACGGAAACAACGGAAACTCCGCCGAACGAACGGCAGCAAAAAGCACAAATCGGAGCCGAAACAGCTCTGATTTGTGCTTTTTCATCCTCAAAGGAGGATCGTCATTTCACTTTCTCCACAGAGATCACCGTGCCCTCAAAGGGATCGACCTCGGACAGGGTGCCGGTGTAGGTCACGGTAACGGAATCCCCCTCGGCCACGTCGTCATAGCCCTCGGGCGCAGCGGAGGAGTCAATGGAAAACTGGTAGGAAACATCGTCGTCGTCGGTCACGACAAACATAAAGTCCTTCTTCTCCTCCAGCTTGCCGGTCAGGGTGCCGGACTCCTGCTGCTGGACGTTAGACGCTCCGCCGTCGGAGCCTGCACCGGACACCGGGCCGCCGCAGGCGGCAGCCAGCGTCAGGATGGACACAGCTGCGAGTAAAATAAGCAGTTTCTTCTTCATTGCGATCAACCTTTCTGATATTCCTCTTTTAAGAGGCTTTGATAGATGTTTTTCTCCATCGTGAATTCCGGCATACCCATCGAGCCCGCCGCAATGCCATATTCATCGAAAACCAGAACCAGATCTCCCTCTGCGTCGAAATAGAAATTCTGCTCCGGGTCGATCCCGTCAAAATCATCCGGGAAATAGGCAAGGGTCCGATCTGCGGACAGCTGCACCTCCATCTGCCGGCGCACCTCGTCAGACAGTACCGCCGTATACTCCGCCCCATCACGGAAGAGGTCCCCCAGGGAGACCACCTGTCCCGTCGCCTTGTCGATGTGATAGAATCGGCTGAAGGCATAGCTGCTGGCCTCTGTCTGTGTTGCGTCGATCCGAAGGGTGAACCAGGTGTCCGTATTGGCAAGCACCACGCTGGATACGCGCAGGGCCTGATAGCCCTCTCCCACCCTTTCGCAGTCCCGGTAGAACTGTGTCAGCAGCTCGTCGGTATAGGTTCGGACCTCCTGATCTACTGCATTGGCTGCGTCGCTGCCGGACAGCTCCGGCACAAGGATATCCATAGAGCTGTGGCCGTCGTCGTAGGAATAGCTGCGGAAGGTGATCACCTTTACCAAGGCGCCCAGCCCCGGGATCTCCGCCATCGCCGCTGCGGCTGAGGTGGACACGTTGGGGAGGGCAATGAACAGTGCCAGCGCTGCGGCGAGCCATCTGCCCCAGTGGCGGCGGTGTATCTTCTGGGGCGCTTCGCTTAACGCTACACAGGTTTGAAACACCCGGCCGGCATAGTCGCTTGGGACCGGAACGGGTTCCTCTGCCGCGCGCTGGCGGAGCAGCTTGTCAAATTGATCCATAAAACCCTCCTGATTCATCAGCCAGCAGAAGGCGCAGCTGTTTTCTGCTGCGGGACAGCCTGGACTTTACGGCTGCGTCGCTGATCCCCAAAATACGGCTGATCTCACGAATGGAAAAGCCGTCATAATAGAACAGGGTCACAACACAGCGCATCTCCGGTTTTAACGTCAGCACGGCCTCCCACAGGGACAGATGTACGGTCAGATCGGGATCATTGGCCGGCAAACAGTCCTGCACGTCCGCCAGATCCACAGTGGGCCGATATTTCCGGCACAGATCATAGCAGTTGTTCACTACGATCCGCAAGATCCACGGTTTGAATTTTTCAGGCTCCCGCAGGGTATCCCGCTTTGTAAACGCAGTGCAGATGGCATTCTGCACCGCATCCTCTGCGTCCTCGTCGGTTGTCACGATGGCCC
>ENA-USZI01000498-USZI01000498.1-human-gut-metagenome-genome-assembly--contig:-NODE-498-length-28693-cov-32.578138_pt1 | contig 28693 bp, 26 predicted proteins | sample MGYA00250042_ERZ773532 | MGnify/ENA primary metagenome ERZ773532 (study PRJEB29103, sample SAMN06112036) | human gut metagenome | biome: human gut; feature: ankylosing spondylitis patient; material... | reverse complement strand
GAGTAGGAGGCCGCCTTTTTTTTCAGAGTTGAGTCCCTGACGTCAGTTATGATGTCAGGGACTCTTTTTTTGTTTGGCCCCTTGAGGATGGGACTTATGAGACTAATAAGGCTAATGTGACTTATGGGACGGATGGGAATGATATGATGATGGAAATCATTATTTTACCCACAATCGCTTTTTATGTTCAAATCCAAATATTTTAGCTATTATTTTTATAACATTGTCTTTATTGTGGCTTCTCCATGGTCAGTCTCTAAGAGACTGACCATGGAGAAGTCCCACGTAAAGACAATAATCTCACAGAGCGGCAGGCATATAGTATCAGAACTGAACAAGGAGATAGAAAAGCTGGGCAGGCGGATATCAGAGCTCATAGAGGCCAACTATGAACTCTCTGAGATTTACCGCATTGTAACTTCCATGCTGGGCATGGGATTCCAGAACGCGGTCTGTCTGATGGTATATACCTACAACTTCCGCAGGTTCAACTATGATGCAAGAAAGATAGCGTGTTACTATGGCATAGCTCCATTTGGCAAGGTTTCGTGTACCAGCATAAATACTGATCCCCATGTACACTATATGGCCAACCGGCAGATAAGGGCCATGTTGACGCAGGCGGCATTGGCTGCTATCAGATATAACAAGACCATTTCGAAATATTATTCGGGGCTTGTGGAAGAGGGGAAGAAAAATCAGGTCGCACTTAACAATGTCAAGAACAAACTGATCAATCTTGTTACTGCCATGGCCAGAAATAACAAACTTTACAATCCTGAATATAGAATGTCTACATAATTGTTTGAAAAATAGTTAAAATATTTGGATTTGAACATAAAAAGAGATTGAGGGTTAAGCCATACTATGCCATTCCTTGATATCCTGATATTGTTTTCTCATTGATTCTTGGCTAAATGTTGACGGAATAACGGTTTTATGTGCATAAAATCACGGATTTCCGTTATTGTGTAAATATATGTTTGTAGTTATATTTGCAAAAAATATTAAAAACAATATACATTCGTCTATGTAAATGTTGCAAACGACATCAGATGTGCCTGCACGCTGTAATAAGTTAAATATAATCTATATGCCATGAAAGAAATTCTGTTAACGTCAACTCTGCCTTACTGGCTTGTCTTCCTGCTGGTATTGGGCGGCTTCGTAGCCCTGTTGTTTCAGGGGCGAAACGGCAGTAAAAGCAACCTGCCTATACTCACGGCTGCCGGCTGCATGCTTGCCGCCACTATCCTCGAGGTTCTTATTTATGCCATAGTGGGCAACAACTGTATGTGGTGGTGCCTGTCAAAGGAGTACGGATTCTGGTCAAAGCTGTTCCGCATTATACCCTTTGCCGTGTTTGTGGTGCTTCAGATAGGACAGATATTCATGTTTAAGGGTGTGCTTGAGGAAATGATGGGCAAGTCGCTCTCGATGAAACTGCTTTTCATCTGTTTTGTGCTTACGTTTCCCGTAGTGTTTGTGCTATCTGTCGGAGCAGACATCTTCGGCGCTTCCGATGAAACGAAGAACAGCATCGGCACCACAGCCTTCTGGATTCTCGTCATAGCCGGACTTGCATGGTCGCTTGTACGCAACATAATGTCTGTCGGTATAAAGCACGGCGTTGTCTTCACCGTGTTCTCGGCTGTCTGTGTCGTTGCCGTCTGCCTTGCTGTGTTCGTGTTCCTTGTAGCCCTTATTGCGCTGTTCTTCCAGGTGCTTATAACCGTGGCTGCCTGCGGCGCGATATTCTTTATACTTACAAACGGAATGGGCAAGGGCAGCTCGATGGTTGACGAGTTTGCCAACCATAAGTCTCCCGGACCGGTGTTTCGCGATGACGACGGACATCTGCACCATAATTCGGCGGCACGCGACAGTGCCAACCGGAAGATTGCCGAACGCAGGAACGGCGAAAGTTAGAAGTTACGAGCATAAGTGCATTTTATAGAAATGATTGTTTAATATTAAAAATTTTTTGGTTATGAAAAAGATTATCAGAACAGTTTGCATTGCTGCAATAGCTCTCATTGCAATACCTCAGCAGGCCGATGCGCAGTTTTTCAAGAAACTGAAAGAAGCCGCCAAGGGCGTCGTGCAGGAAGTTACCGGAACCACTACTACTGGCACAGCCTCCACTACCACGACAGCTCAGAATGCTCCTTCTGTAAGCTATCTTCCGTCAGCCTCGGGTGTGTTGGTGGGCAATCCCGGCTCAAAGTATTTCACGCTGGAGTTTGTTGAGGCTAAGGGCAGCAAGGGCTCCAACCGCGTTGACATTTATGTTAAGGTAAAGGCCGTAAGCCTGAGTATACAGAATGCGCTTGTAGGCGGAGCCGGTCTTACAAAGGCTTATGATGCCGACGGCAACGAGTATGGTGCTGGCTGCGACTATGACGACAAGAAGAACCTTAATCCCGATGTGGCTGTAAAACTGAAGTTTGCCACTATCTGTGAGGTACCTTCCACGGTTACGTCGTTTGTACTTGTTAAAGGTCCGTGGAATCTTGGCGGAGGCCGAAACTCGTCGTCCATCAACGAGTATATTCAGCTGAAGAACGTGCCTATTGTATGGGAATGATACGAAACCGGTCAAATATCTGAATGGACTCTTTCTAATAACGTGAATGACGGGACGCCTTGCCGGCGCCCCGTTTCTTTTGTTGATTTTTTATATTTAATGTTTATTGTGTAGGTTGCTGCCCGGTCTTGAGTTAAAGTTCCGGCATCTGAAAATTTAAATTATAGTTTCCTGTCATAGTCTTGCCGTCTGTTTGATATAAGGCTGCAATCCTGCCGAAACTATATGACATGTCTGCGGTAAGTCGGGAGATCCCGTCTCATTTTCATGCTATATTATTGACCTCCCTTTCCTGCCGCGCATAGATTTTAGGCTGTTAAGGCTTGTCGTAAAATTTCAGTATGTGCAGTGCAAGGTCGCGCATCTCCTCTCTCACCGCTTCAGGTTCTATTATCTCCAGCTGGTTTGCCTGCGCAAGTATCAGCTGATAGAAGTCGAACGTAGGCTTGAGGTGATATTCAAACAGCGTAGACTCTTCATCGCTGCTGAGTTCGCGCTGCGACTCATGCAGCGGCAGCGTGCGCAGATAATCTACGAAGTTGTCGTATGCACGCACCACAATCCTTTGTAAAGGCTCATCAGACGTAATCACTCCGCAGCAGCCTTCAAAGTATTTCGCCGCGTCGAAGTCTTTGTTCATTGTGAACGTCTTGTCCGTGTCCTGTATATCCATTATCCTGTCGAGGGCATATATCCGGAATACATCGTATGGCTTGATGCCTTTCTCCTTGTTCCTTTCAGAATAATAGGGACTTCGCGCCAGCACATACCAGCGGCGGTGAGCCACTTTAAGGCAGTAAGGCTCTATGTCGAATGTCGTTGACTCCGACTTGCCGAATCCGTGATATGTTATGCTCAGCACCCTGTTGTTGCGCATGGCTTCTGCGATATGTGTCAGCCATGTCTGTCCCGACGGTATGTTCTCAAATATAATTCTGTTCTCCAGCTTGCTGTCGGCCTTTATCTGGTTGAGCGTAGAGTAAGAACTTATGAGCCAGTTGTACAGGTTGTTGCTTTCAAGCCTTTCAGGCTCGTCAATATAATATCTGTATCCGTCCTTCTTGTCGCATTCTATATACACGTCAAAGATGTCCTTTATTGCATCCTGGTGGCGATGGAATGTCCTCAGTGGCAGTTCCTCGCCATAGCTTAGTCCGCTTTCCTGCCACAACGAACATATTTCTTTAAATGTCAGGCGCTTATACCTGCGCAGGATGTCTATCAGCCATACATACCGTCCAAATATATTTGCTGCCATATATTTATTGTTTTTTTAGGTTACGCTGCAAAGTTACAATTTAGCCTGTGACAAATCATGGCACAGGCTTGTCTTTTTTATTCTTTTGTCAGTAAATTTTCGTAAGAGATACTGCCGTGGAATGATGTATGCATCAAATTTTCGTGCCGCCTGGTATGTAGCAACAAAGCTAATGTTCCGGCTGATTTGTAATTGTCGTGCAAGCGAGAGCAGAAGCAAATTATATTTGGTTATGCCGAGCGCAGCCGACAATCAATAAAATTAATCTCCCTACAATAGGCATATACCAACAAAACTATTGTGCCGGCTGATTTGCAATCTGCCGGAATTAAGTATAAGGATTTTTCAATCCGATTACTTCCTATTTCTAATTAATAGGTGTGAGTTGCGGATCGCAGATCCTTATATTTGATGCTGTCGGATAGCATATCCGCCAGAACATTACTCTTGTTGTTTCTCGATGCTGTCGAATTTTTCGCTGCGCTCAACAACACGTGCATATCCGCAAAATTCCGTTATGTCTGATTATATTTTCATATCATTCGAATATGTAGCGCGATATTTTCTCTATTTCCTCTTTTCTGCGTTCCTCTATTTCTTCTTTGCCCCAATTCTCTTTTTTTGTTATTTTCTTCACCACGGCAAAGCGGCTGTCCTTATAGCATAGCTTGTTGTTGCCGCGTTCTTTCTTTTCCTTAAAAGTCAGATTGCCTATAGATCTGTTTATGTCATATTCGAGCAGCATCAGGTTGCCAATGCTGTTTTGTAAATCCCCGTCAATATCGGTTCCCTCTTTCTCATTGCAGTTGGCATGGATGTGCTCAATGTCATAATAGCCCCATTCAAATTTTTCTTTCAGTTCTTCAAGCGTTGTTCCAACTTCTGATTCATCTATATAATCGCTTAACAGGCAAATTAGGTCTTTCCAAACCCTGTTGTCCGCTATAGGTTGGCCTATGCAGTTAGTTCTAAACATTCTGTTGTCATTTTCCTTTATCTTTTCAGTCAGCGATGAACATATATCTTCTTTATTGTTTTGGAATTCCGCCGTTTTATTATAGATGTTACGCATAAATGAATGCATCTCGTTTACTTGTCGTGCATACATTATGCTCCAGCAGAAGAACATCCTGCATAGCAGGCGTAATACGCCGTAAACTTCATCAAGCCTTTCTTCTTTTTGTTTATCCTTATTTGAAAGCAATATCTGGTATGCAATGCTTAAGTAGCGGTTGTAGCGTGAGCGTTCTGTCAATGTGTAAGAAATAAATTCGTCGTTATTTCTAAAGTCGCTTCCCCTCCAAAGACATGCAACCTCTATAATATTCCATAAATCTTCCAAAGACAGCTCCACACGTTCAACTCCTGCCATGTCGTTATGTCCTTGTACGTTGAGCAAGACATCAAACAGTTCGTCAAAGAAGGTGTCGGTGGCTTTAGCGTAAAGGCTTGTCGGCAGTTTGTATTTCGAGATGATGTATTCTTTATAAATCGACCGCACCAGTCTGATGTCAATCAAATCCCAGTTATGTGTTTTTCTCCATTTGTCGTTTCTGATTTTCACATTCTTGTATATTTCGCCAATCTCATTAAAAGTTTCTTCACCAAGGCTCTTTATGTCGTGCAGATATTCATATAGGCGCACCTTAAACAAGTCGTCGCCGTTCAGGTCAAGACCGGCTGTGTTAATTGTGTTGAATATCTGAATGGTCTTGGATAATCCTGCCACGGTTTCGATAACCACAAACAATATGTCGTTTAAGATATATTCAACAAACAAATCTATATTCTCAGAGAATTCTGCAAGCTGATTACCTTCATTGTCCGTAGTCATTTCTTTAAAACATTCGTCTATGACGGCAATGCTTTTGATATAGTTGTTCTGCTCTGTGTCAAGGTCAGTATTGTTTAGGCAATCCAACGACAGCATGGCGTTAAGATATTCTTCCTCCTTGCCGTTGTTTACTCGTGTCTCTATCCAGTCAAGGCTTCCAATCTGCTTTAACGCTTCTGCCGACGGATATTTCAGTTGCAGATATTTCAGCATGCATATAATCGTACTGAGTCTTTGCTGCCCGTCAATGACATCTTGTTCACATTCGTTTTCATTGATATATTTTTCATATGAAAGCTGCATGGTTCCAATAAATAAAGGCTCTTTTATTATCTTTCTGTCCACGCCCCAGAAGCCTTTGAATATGTCGTCGACAAACCTTGTTATCTGCTCGTATCCCCACGAATATTCTCTTTGATAAACGGGTATCACGTATCTTGTCCGGCCATTAATAATAGATTCTTTGCCGTTACATTCTCCTTGCTTGCCTTTAATCCTGCACGTCTTTGCCGTTATGTCCATTCTGTGTTCCAATTTTTCGTTAAATAGTTTTTTCACTTTTTCAGCTATAGAGTTTGCTTTAAAGAAACAACCTCTTTTATAATCGAACATTTGGTCTTTAGGTAAGTCCACTATCTTTACCTTAACTCCATATCCCCAGTCGTCTTCCAGGTCGAACGGTTCACCCTTCTTAACTTTAATGGCGTTTTGCTTTATCAGTTCCTTTAATTGTATCGGGTCTGATGTAGCCTTAGCCACCGATTGAACAAACAGACCATCGGCAATAGCGAAATAGTCGCCCTTCTTTACTTCATTCTTAAAACGCTCTATATAGTCTCTATGTCCTAAGAAAACAACATTGCTCCTTCTGAATATCGAAATTATGCTTGAGTCTCGCTTACCGTCGTCGCTCCAGCGCGAGCCTATCTTCCATACGTTTGCCATAGCTTATTTAAAAATTTTGTGGTTACATAATGTCGTTCGTTGCTTGTGTATGCCGTGCAGACATTTTATTATGATGCCCAATCCTTAAAAATTTGTTTTTCATATTCTTGTGTTTTTATGTTATGTCGCAAAGTTACTCTTCTGCCTGTGAAAAATCAAGGCACAGCATTGTTTTTTTATTCTTTTAACCTAAATAGGTTATTTCGCTTGTTTTTTGTTGGTATTGTGGGCTATGTCAGGACATATCATCGGCAAGGCGGCAGTTTAAAAACAATAGGACAGCTGAAAGTATCAATATCTTTGTCCCGTGTGCTGGGTATGTAGCAACAAAGCTATTGTGCCGGCTGATTTGTAATCTGCCGGAATATAATATAAGGATTTTCAATCCGCTTGCTTCCTATTGCTAATTTATAGGTATGTTTTTCGGATCGCAGATCCTTATATTCGATACAGCCGGATAGCATATCCGGCAGAACATTACTCTTGTGGCTTCCAGGCAACGAGGTTGTATGCAGAAAGCCGCCGTTCTTGTTGATATATTCCACATCGGTAGCCCTCCACGGCTCGCTTTTAAGCGTCTCCGTGTCAACGCCTTGCGCGCTTGCGATGGCCGCGAAAGCGTCATCATGATTGTAAAAACCTTTTTCATGGTGTGTTTTTTTATCGTAGTGTGTTTATATTGATAAATAAAAACAGGTGAAACAAGGCGGATGGGAATGCTGTTGAGCCTTCTCCGCCTTGTCGTTTGCTTGTATCTATGGCCTGTTGCAGCCTTTACTTGAAGTAAATGTTGCCGTCTTTTATCGTCATTGTATGCGTAATGGGGCTGTTTGCAGGCGTGTTTTCGTCAATCCATTCGACCGTATTCTCCTGTAAGTCGAACGTTTTTGTTCCGTCGGAGTTTGTCTTTATCGAGTTGATAATCATCGGCTTGTTGAACACCAAACTTGCCTTTCCGCCCTTCATCACTACAATTGTCAGGTAAGGCGGTTGGCTCATAATGTCAACACCTTTGAATATTGCGGCGAAAGTATTGTTTCCAAGTTTCTCAATACCGCAAAACTTTGATGTATATGAGCCGTAGTCGGTTGACATGTTGTCCCAACCGTCATCATATTTCAGGGTAAAAAGCGTGTCTTTGCCATACGATATTTCTATTACGTTGAAGTCACCGGGGTCATTGTCCCAGCCTTTGTATCTCAAGCCGTTCACCGTATAAAGCGGGATTGCGGTTGTTGTCTTGTTTGCGTTCGGGCTGTTTGCTGCTTTTTTACTGATGTTTGTTAAGTCATTATTGATGCTTGTTAAGTCGTTATTGATGGCGATGTGTGATGCTGCATCAATCTTTTCGCTGAACTTTAAGGCATAAGGCGTTACGTTGTTGTAATTGCCTGAATAAAGTTCTTCAATGAATTTGGTTTTTGTCACTATGTCACCATTGGTTCCGATGCTGAATACTTGCTCTTGTGCCATTGATGCTATGTTGACAATAAACATTGCAATCAATATTGAAAAAATCTTTTTCATTGCTGTAGTTTTTAATCGTAGCGTGTTTATATGTATTATTGCAATCCGCCTCGTTCTTTATTACAGAGTATGCCATGTGCGCAGTTTGATGCTACGCACATGGCAAATACTGGTCATTAAAGCTTTTCCTTTTCTACTTCATGTCACCGATAGAGATGTTTTTCATCTTTACGTAAATTAAGGTTCCCGTCGGTTATGGGCTTTGTAGGTCTTACAAACTGATTTCGTACTTTTGTGAAATTTTGCACGAATTTGACGCCGCCGATAGTTCTTTTAGCTGAATAAACGTTGTATTTTATGGAAAGGGTAGTGCTGCTTATGCCCATAATTTCACATACAACCAAATTGTAGCCATGCTTGGCATTGCCACTTTTCACAATAAGGTATTTGCCAGAAGTGTTAGTGCCTACCTTCGACTCATCAAATACTTTTTCTATTGTGTTTGACAAATAGAATGGCATTTTAGACGTTGCGGTTTTGTTTAATGATGTATAAAAATTTTCATCGAAGTAAGCCGAATCCGTAAACCAAACAGTATTTACTTTCCCGTCAAGTTCGTAACTGACCCATTTGCAGCCCTTTAGCTGCGACATTCTGAATGTCTGCGCAGCGCAGCTAAAAGCAGTGCACAGCGCAAATAATAATATGATAATCTTTTTCATGTGTCATATTTCTTCTTGTTTTATATGTCTTTCTAACAGTATGTTTTTTTATAAGGCTGGAATTAAGGATTTTGCTGTGGCTTATTCTCGTGTAAAAGAAATTGTATCAACATCGTTAAATAAAAGGATGAGCTTTTGAGGCGATATGAATAACAGTTTGTCGGTTGTTATCTTCTTGTCTTTTGAAGTCTTGTTATGTAAAATGATGATATCGCCACTTGTTTTCTGGCCTACTTTTGTCCAGTCAAACTGCTGTGGTTTGGTGTTTGAAAGGTAATATGAATAAGTGGCTACATAGTCGTGTTTTGTTGCTGAATAAAAGGTGTTCGTAATGTATGTTGTATCTGTAAATGAGATTTTATATATGCGCTCATCATTAGAAAGGTCGGCTGTCCAGCTTGTTCCGCTTAGAAGGGAGGTTGAGAACAGCGACTCTTTTTCTCCATCAGCAATGAATTTTGTTTGTTGCTTATTGTTTGTGCTGTTACCGCAGGCGTACATAGACAGCACGCTTAATATGAAAAATAACATCAGTATTTTCATTGTAATTATGCTTAGTATCTCTTTAAATAATTGATTTTGTAGCTATCGCCAAGCAAAGAGAAAGAGGAAACTGTTTTGTAATCTCCGTCGCTGGGGTCAATGCAAATATACATGCCACCACTTTCAGTCTCACCAATTATCACAATCATGTGTTCAATAGGCTCGTATTTAAAAGAGTCTGTAGCATTGCCGTTCTCAATCGCTTCTGTTTTTGTTGTTTTCTGCAAATATAGCGATTTTTTCAATATGCTCAAATTGTTTATTGGTAAATTTTTTATTTGTCAGGTGTTTATCTGTTAAGAACAAATATATCCTCCCGTGTGCTGGGTATTTAGCAACAAAGCTATTGTGCCGGCTGATTTGCAATCTGCCGGAATTGAATATAAGGATTTTTCAATCCGCTTGCTTCCTATTGCTAATTTATAGGTATGTTTTTCGGATCGCAGATCCTTATATTTTTTGCTGTCGGATGGCATATCCGACAGAACATTAGTCTTGCTGTTTCTCTGCAATTCGGTATGTAGCAACAAAGCTATTGTGTCTTGCTTGCTGATGCATCTCATTAATCCAACTGATTAATGTTCGGAAATTTTATCATGATGGCACGGTTGCGACAGAAAACTTTTTTGTTTTGACGCTCTCAGACTTGCCGTCCTCATCTCATTTCCGGCTTTTCATGCGAAAAATGCTCAAAAATGAATGTTTTTGTTAAGTTACTGATATATTGTGAAATACGTGCTTTTGTGAATGAATGTGCAAATGTTAAAAAACATAACTCGGCCACTTACGGTCGGTTAACCATAGGTTTGTCTCTTGAAAGTGGTGGGTTTTAAGGCGGAAAAGTGCTGTTTTGTGCCACGAAAACGATGATTTTAGATGATTGAGATGTGGTAAATGTAAACCAAAGTTAATTATTCTGCGGTCTATTCATTCTTTCTTAACATAAATTATACTGCAATTTTCTATTTCACAGAAAACTCTGTACACGGATAATGTAAATAGTTTTCCTTTTGCCGTGTCTTTAGCTCCTTTGCTTTGGCTGCAGCTCCTTGTTGCTTGCAGCCGTATGCTGATGCACAGGCATAAATATTATTTATGACAGATTTGTGGCCGTGTTTGTTTCAAAATCATTATATTTGCATAATGGTCATCCTTGGTGTGTGTCATACGTTAGGGCGCATATACGGCAGGATGAATTTATGGTGAGAAGTGCGTGCAGGCGTTTGACTAAGACCAAAAAAGTGAAGTTATGAGCGAAGAGCAGTTTGTTCCGTTTATCGGTGTGTCGCGCCACAGAATGGCGACCGACGGCAACGGCGTTACCACGCTTGCCGCCTTTCATGGCTGCCGGCTCGGTTGTCGCTATTGTCTCAATCCGCAGTGCCGTGTAGAAGATATGCAGTGCCTGTGGCATACGCCCGAAACGCTGTATGAAGAAGTCAGGGCAGACGAGCTTTATTTCCTCGCCACAGGCGGCGGAATAACTTTCGGCGGCGGCGAACCGCTGATTTATCCAGATTTTATCGTAAGGTTCAGAGAACTTTGCGGACCGCAGTGGAAAATCAATGTTGAGACTTCGCTCAATGTGGCAGCCGCCAATGTTGAGGCCATAGCCGATGTTGTAGACACATGGTTTATCGACGTGAAAGACCTTGATGCCGATATCTACCGCCGCTACACGGGGCACGACAATGCGCAGGTCATTGATAATCTCTCGCTTATAGCCGGTGGCGGCAGGGCAGGGCGGTGCGTGATACGGCTTCCGCTCATACCCGGATATAACACCGATGCCGACCGCACAAGTTCAGAAGCCAGGTTAAGGGATATGGGCTTTGAACATTTTGACAAATTTAATTATGAAATACCATGACACGGGGAAAGGAAATTTGCGGAATACTGAAAGACATACGCCGCCGTATAGCCGAGGCGAACGGTATAGAATATGTTGCAGCTGAATGCCGTTATGAAGGCGACTGCAGCGGCACTTGTCCGCGATGCGAGGCCGAGGCGGCTGCTCTATGGCGTCAGCTCGACATGCGCCGTGCCGCAGGCAGGGCAGTGGTGCTCGCAGGACTTTCAGCCGGATTGCTTACGGCATCGGCACAGAGCAACGGCGGAGCAGGGCAAGGCTGTGGCTCATGCCACTCAGGTTGTCAGCCGGCGGAAGTGTCAAGCCGTAATCCGGCTGCGGAAGGTGTTGACACAATCAAGGTTGTGCACAACAGCGGCAAGGCAGAGCCGCGCTTGTCTGCCGATAAAGACGACTGGCAATTGTTTGGCGCGATAAACGAAGTGATGCCCCAGTTTAAGGGAGGCGTTAATGCCATGGCAGATTATGTCAAGTCGTCGGTAGACTCTATTATGGTTAAGCGCAACCTGACGGTCGACTCCCGGTCGGCAGGCCGTTGCGTAGTTTCGTTTACAGTCAGGAAAGACGGCAGCATAGCCGATGTTAAGGTCGTTAAGAAACTTAACGATGCTTTCGACAGCGTAGCCGTTGACGTGGTGAAAGGCATGCCGCGTTGGAATCCCGGTAAGCGGAACGGCAAATGCATAGATGTGAGATACACCATACCGATAATATTTCGTGTTTATCCGGACGATGTGCAACCGGACAAGATGCAGCAATAAATTGGTTTGCAGATAGATTAATAAAAGGCAAACATGTAATCAGAAGCTGTGCCTGCAGCAGATGTCTTTATTGTGCCGGAACAATTTATGGGCTTTGTTTTTGTGAGGTATAATTTTTTCTATATTGCGGTCTGCCGGAAAAAATACAGCCTTGCGGCATCTTCTTTGTCAAGTTTCCGCAAGGCTGTATGTGTTGTTATGGTTTTACAAGCTCCATCTTTCCTTTGGCGTTCTTTCTGAAGTCGAGTTCATAGAACACCGTTGAGGTCTGTCCCGCATTGCTTACGGTCTCCTTACCTTTCTCGATGACGTTGAGTTTTATTGAAACTTTCGGGTCGTCGTATGTGTTCATCGTGTAGCTGTCCATCGACTTAAACTCAAATTCGGCAGGTATCAGTGCCTTTGCAGCCTCAATGTCCTTCATCACTTCGGCAGGGTTAAGGTTGGCCATGTCTATGGCAGGCACGTCTTTGGCGTTGAGATCCTTGTGCCATTTCTCCCATCCTGCGTCAGTCAGCTCTGTTGCCTTCCAGCCCAGGTCAGACATGAACGACTGGTTCCACACGCGTCCGTCTTTGTCAACCATCTCATAGGTAAAAATAGAAACGTTGTTAGAAAGTTCGTCACGAGCCGATCCTTCTGTCCATGACACACTAATTATCTTCCATTGGTCGGGCTTGATGTTGTCGGCTGCTATCGATTTGGCTTTTTCAACAGCACTCTCCGTGTCCATTTTCACCCCTGTCAGATCTTTCAGCCCCGACTTGCTGCACGCCGTAATCATTATGGCTGCGAGGGCCAGCATAAGCACTCTCTGTAAGTTTTTCATAATAACTCAATTTTTTTAATTAAACAATAAATATTCTTTGTCTTTCTCTAAATTGTTTTTACCGTGTTGACCATATGCGGCAAATAAAACCGAACGGTCGTTCATATTTGTCTGCAAATATATGAATTTAAACCGTTCGCATTGCAATTTCAACAAATTGTTAACACTTTATAACTTATTGCCGGGCGTTGCTTTGCGTCTGAAAGAAGCTTACATTTAGCCGGTGCCCAGCCGATGCGTGCAAAGCAGTTGCCGGCAACAATAGTATGAAAGGCATGCCGGCGTTATGATTAAACAGCCAAAACCATTAAAAATCAATGAATTTATTTTGTCTTGCCCCCGATTTGCATTATCTTTGCACAAGAAAAGCTGCATCTCGAAATATTTTATGCCGGACGGCCAAGGAGAGCAGCTGAATATCTTTCAAGAACAAACAATTATATACCGTAAATATGATTCTTTTTTTCAGAACTCCATCACAAAGCGTTATTGCTACCGAAGCTGACCATCAGCTCAATAACGAGGAAATAAAGGAACTGTGCTGGCTTTATGGCGATGCCACACTCGTAGAAGACAACTGCCTCAGCGGATATTTCGTAGGCCCGCGCCGCGAGATGATTACCCCCTGGAGCACAAATGCCGTTGAGATTACACAAAACATGAATCTGAACGGCATTTCGCGTATAGAGGAATACTTCCCCGTAAGCAGCAAGGATGCCGACCACGACCCTATGCTGCAGCGCATGTACGACGGACTCGACCAGAGCATCTTCACTGTTGACCACAAGCCGGAGCCTATCAAGCACGTTGACAACCTTGAGGAATACAACGAGCAGGAAGGTCTGGCGCTGTCGCCTGAAGAAATTGAGTATCTGCACAAGATTGAGAAAGAGCTCGGCCGCCCGCTGACCGACTCAGAGATTTTCGGTTTCGCACAGATCAACTCAGAGCACTGCCGCCACAAGATTTTCGGCGGTGTGTTCATCATCGACGGCAAGGAGATGGAGTCGTCGCTCTTCAATATGATCAAGAAGACGACAAAGGAGAATCCTCACAAAATTCTGAGTGCATACAAGGATAACGTGGCTTTCTCTCAGGGCCCTGTCATCGAGCAGTTTGCCCCGGAAGATCAGTCGACGTCTGACTATTTCCGTGTTAAGGACATCGAGAGCGTTATCTCTCTGAAGGCCGAGACACACAACTTCCCTACAACCGTAGAGCCGTTTAACGGTGCCGCTACAGGTACAGGCGGTGAGATCCGCGACCGTATGGGCGGTGGCGTAGGTTCATGGCCTATCGCCGGAACAGCCGTTTACATGACTTCTTATCCGCGCATCAACGGCGGACGCGACTGGGAGGACATCCTGCCCGTGCGCAAATGGCTGTATCAGACACCTGAGCAGATTCTCATCAAGGCTTCTAACGGTGCGTCAGACTTCGGCAACAAGTTCGGTCAGCCGCTTATCACAGGTTCTGTGCTTACGTTCGAGCATAAGGAAGGCGACGAGAAATATGCTTACGACAAGGTTATCATGCTTGCCGGCGGCGTAGGCTACGGCACAAAGCGCGACTGCCTGAAGAAGGAGCCGCAGAAGGGCAACAAGGTTGTCGTTGTAGGTGGCGACAACTATCGCATCGGTCTCGGCGGCGGAAGCGTTTCTTCTGTTGACACAGGCCGCTACAGCAACGGCATTGAGCTTAACGCCGTTCAGCGTGCCAACCCCGAGATGCAGAAGCGTGCTTACAACCTTGTACGTGCCTTGTGCGAGGAAGATGTAAACCCGGTTGTCAGCATCCACGACCACGGTTCGGCAGGACACGTCAACTGTCTGTCAGAGCTCGTTGAGGAGTGCGGCGGTCAGATAGACATGACCAAGCTGCCTATCGGCGACAAGACACTGTCGAGCAAGGAGATTATAGCAAACGAAAGTCAGGAGCGCATGGGTCTGCTCATTGACGAAAAACATATTGAACATGTGCGCAAGATAGCTGAGCGCGAGCGTGCTCCGCTGTATGTGGTAGGCGAGACCACAGGCGACGCCCACTTCTCGTTCGTTCAGGGCGACGGCGTTAAGCCTTTCGACCTCGACGTTGCTCAGATGTTCGGTCATTCACCAAAGACATATATGGTGGACAAGACCGTAGAGCGCCACTATGAAGACGTAACTTACAGCCAGGACAAACTCGACGAGTATCTCAGCCGCGTGCTGCAGCTTGAGGCCGTTGCCTGCAAAGACTGGCTCACAAATAAGGTTGACCGCAGCGTTACAGGTAAGATTGCGCGCCAGCAGTGCCAGGGCAAAATACAGTTGCCTCTGTCTGACTGCGGCGTCGTAGCTCTCGACTATCGCGGACGCAAGGGTATAGCCACAGCCCTCGGACACGCTCCTCAGGCAGGTCTGGCTTCGCCCGAGGCAGGCAGCGTGCTGTCAGTGGCTGAGTCGCTCACCAACATCGTATGGGCTCCGCTCGAGGACGGTCTCGACAGCGTAAGCCTCTCTGCCAACTGGATGTGGCCCTGCCGCTCACAGGAAGGCGAGGATGCACGTCTTTACAGCGCAGTCAAGGCTCTGTCAGACTTCTGCTGCGACATCAAGGTGAACGTTCCTACAGGTAAAGACTCTCTCTCAATGAGTCAGCAGTATCCCGACGGAACAAAGATTATCAGCCCGGGAACAGTTATCGTCAGCAGCGGCGGTGAGGTTTCAGACATACGCAAGGTGGTTTCTCCCGTTGTTGTCAACGATGCAAACTCAAGCATCTATCACATCGACTTCTCGTTCGACGAGCAGCGCCTGGGCGGAAGTGCCTTTGCACAGAGCCTCGGCAAGGTAGGCGACGACGTTCCTACTGTGAAGAATCCCGAATACTTCCGCGATGCGTTCAACACCGTTCAGGAGCTTATCAAGAAAGACCTCGTAATGGCAGGTCACGACATCAGCGCCGGCGGTATGATAACCACTCTTCTCGAGATGTGCTTCGCCAACACAAAGGGCGGCATGGACATCGACCTGAAGGAGATTGGCGGCGACGACATGGTTAAGATTCTTATGGCTGAGAACCCCGGCGTTATAGTTCAGATTGCCGACAAGGATGCCGAAGAGTTCAAGACCATAATGGACAACAACAGCATAAGCTACGCCATGATAGGTAAGCCGGCTGTAGGCACACGCACGCTGAAGGTTGCCAAGGGCGCGTTCAACCACGAATTTGACATCGACGCTCTGCGTGACGTATGGTACAAGACTTCATATCTGCTCGACCGCGACCAGAGCATGAACGGATGTGCCGACGCACGCCATGACAACTATAAGAAACAGCCGCTGGAGATGAAGTTCAACGACTCGTTCACAGGCAAGCTCGAGCAGTATGGCATTTCAGCCGACCGCCGTGAGCGCACAGGCATCAAGGCTGCCATCATACGTGAGAAGGGAACCAACGGCGAGCGCGAGATGGCTTACTCGCTCTATCTTGCAGGCTTCGACGTCAAGGACGTTATGATGACCGACCTTATCAGCGGCCGCGAGACTCTCGAGGACATCAACATGATTGTGTTCTGCGGCGGATTCTCTAACTCTGACGTATTAGGCTCTGCCAAGGGATGGGCAGGAGCGTTCCTCTTCAACCCGAAGGCTAAGGAGGCTCTCGACAAGTTCTATGCCCGCAAGGACACCCTGTCGCTCGGCATCTGCAACGGCTGCCAGCTGATGGTTGAGCTCAACCTCATCAATCCTGAGCACGAGAAGAAGGCCAAGATGCTGCACAACAACTCACACAAGTTTGAGAGCAGCTTCCTCAGTCTTGACATCCAGCAGAACAACAGCGTAATGTTCGGCTCGCTGAGCGGCAACAAGCTGGGCATATGGGTGGCTCACGGAGAAGGCAAGTTCTATCTGCCCGAAGGCGAAGACAAATATAACGTTGTTGCAAAATACAACTATGCCGAATATCCGGGCAACCCCAACGGCTCTGACTATGCCGTTGCCGGTATCTGCTCAGCCGACGGACGCCATCTGGCAATGATGCCTCACCTTGAGCGCGCCATCTTCCCGTGGCAGAACGCATGGTATCCGGCCGACCGCCGCAACGACGACGTTACGCCGTGGATTGAGGCCTTTGTCAATGCGCGCAAGTGGATTGAAGAGAACAAATAATAAACAAGCAAGCTGAAAAGTAAAAAGACAAGAGCCCTGTCATGACGGCCGTCAGCACAGCCCGTGGCGCCTTTACTGCAAGGCGGTGCGGCAAAGGCCGGACAAGGCGGAGCGCGTGTCTTTTTACTTTTCGTTTTTAAACAACTAAAACAAGGATGAGCAACTTTTATTTAGAGAGCTTCAAGACTTTTTTCAAGATAGGCCTGTTCACCCTGGGAGGCGGCTACGCCATGATTCCTATAATAGAGTCGGAGGTGGTCGACAAGAAGAAGTGGGTGAGCAAGGAAGACTTTCTCGACATCATAGCCATAGCCCAGAGCTGTCCGGGCGTGCTCGCCATCAACGTGAGCGTGTTTATAGGCTACAAGATGAAGAAGGTGAAGGGCGCCGTGTGTACCAGTCTGGGCACAGCCTTGCCCTCGTTTCTCATCATTCTGGCCATAGCCATGTTCTTCCATCAGTTTGAGGACAACAAGGTGGTTGCGGCCATCTTCCGCGGCATACGTCCGGCTGTTGTGGCTCTCATAGCCGTGCCTACGTTCAAGCTGGGACAGAGTGCCAAGATCACTCTTACTAACTGCTGGATACCCATTGCCGGTGCGCTGGCTATATGGCTGCTCGGCGTCTCGCCCATACTTGTTATCCTCATTGCCGGCATCGGCGGCTATGTCTACGGCAAGTATATAAAGCCTACGGAGTGACATTAATCTAAAAAAATGACGAACCAAATAAAGAGCATATTCTTATGATTTACCTGTATTTGTTCATAACGTTCTTTCAGATAGGTCTGTTCGGCTTTGGCGGCGGCTACGGCATGCTCTCGCTCATTCAGGGCGAGGTGGTGCACAATCACGGATGGCTCACCACGGGCGAGTTTACCGACATCGTGGCCATAAGTCAGATGACGCCGGGCCCTATCGGCATCAACTCGGCCACCTACTGCGGCTATACTGCCGTTCACAATGCCGGCTACGGCTACTGGATGTCTATCCTCGGCAGCGTAACAGCCACCTTTGCGCTGGTGTTGCCGTCGCTAATACTAATGATTCTGATATCGCGCCTGTTCATGAAATATATGAACACGCCCACGGTTCAGAGCGTATTCTCAGGCCTTCGTCCTGCCGTTGTCGGACTGCTCGGCGCTGCCACTCTGCTGCTTATGACTCCCGAGAACTTCAGTGCCCCGTCTGTCAATCCCTGGCAGTTCTGGATTAGCTGTTTCCTCTTTGTGGCAACTATGGTAGGCACGTGGCATTTCAAGATCAATCCGATACGCATGATATGCTACAGCGGCTTTGCCGGACTGATTCTGTTATATTGATAAACATAGTTTGAGATAATATCCCCTTGGCTCTTCGGTTGTTGTGAGTTGAGGGGATTTTTTTATTGCATAATTTCCGTAAATACAGATTCCGCTTTACGCAAAACGCCATCAACTGCATTGCAAAAGGTAGCTTTTTACATACTCAAAGGTGGCCTTTTGCATTATGGAAAAGCATGTTTCGCAGTATGAAAGTTTACTTTTTGCGCCATGTAACATGGCGGCAGAGAGCATAAGCAAAAAAGTTTTTGTTAAAAACTCGTCACTCGTCACATCATGGTTTAATGTGCTGTCTGTCAGAATGTTATGGTGTGACGAGTTGATTCCGAAACTCGTCACCGCCGGAGACAGCAGGGCTTGCGTGACGAGTTGGAATCTCAACTCGTCACACTCTAATGCTTTGTAAATCAGAAGGTTATGTGCTGATGTGACGAGTGATGAGTTTTTAAAGAAAAATAATTACGCTTTATATTCCAGCTTTGGGTTGACTTCATGCAGGCCAACACCTGTTTTTAGTTGGCTATAGCCCGTGTTATCGCTGTTGCCGGTCGACTTTATGCGCCATTGTATGTTATTTGTTTTTGCGTTGCCGTATGCTTAATGATTGATGTTAAGTGCCGATAGTCAGTATGAATATATAGCGACAAAATAAAATTCCGGCAGATTTTTTAATGTCTGCCGGAACATGAAGCATTGTATTGTAATAAGCCTATTTAATTAGATTCGTAGTATTTCGGAAAAACTCTTTAATGTCTTTATATTGTTACGTCATATCTGATGTTTGTCATTTCTTCTTGTCGCTTTTAAAATAACGTATCGTTTCCGGCAGATTAATGCCCATATGAATGGAAGTATAATAAGCCTTATTGTTTGTTATTGTCTTATACAATGGAGTTAAGGACATTGACGCTCCCATATATATACCCATGAAACAAAAAGAATATTCAAGGTTAAGTCCGAAGCGGTTAAGTCTTATGGCGTCAGGGACATTCGGTGCGGCACTGCCTGCTGCAGGAGAGAAGCGGTAAGCGCCATTAGTGCGCACCTCTGCGGATATTCCGAGATTCATGCAATATGAACGATAGTCATGTTGTAAAGACAGCATCAACGGTATGCGCAGTGTTCCGTAATTCATGTTGTTGCCTGATGCCTTCATGTCAAGTTTGGTAAAGTCGAGCCTGTCGCCCTGCATGCCTGCTGCATAGTTCTTGTCGAAACACATGTGTACCCATGTAAGCTGAACGCCTCCAACCAGTCCTAATGTATTGCTCTTGTCGAATGGCAAGGCAAACGACCATGGCGTTATACCTATTTCAAATGATTTGCTTCTGCGGCTGTATATGCCCTCATTTTTAGTAGAACCTATTTTGTTGCCCATATAGTTGTAACCATACCATATAGTCGGCAGATATGAGCGGAATTTCAGGTTCTGCAGATTTTCTGTTGGAATTAGAGGTGAACCTACATAAACCTGCTCCACTTCCTGACCGTTAACGTACTCCATTTCACGTGTTTTCAGAAGCTGAAAACCGTTGTTGTCGTAAACTTTCACTATTGTTTTGCTGTCCTGCACGTCTACAACTATTTTCTTGTCTTTCACGTTGAACGTAGTGTCGTTGGCCTCCTCGGCGTATGCTGTGGCAGAAAGTATGAGTGCCGTAAATAAGAATAGCAGTTTCATCATTAATGTGTTTTAGGGTTATTGTTTGTGTTATATACGTATGCCCAGTCCGAACGACACGGGATAGCATTTGGGTGCAACGCTTGTCTTGAGCAGCGGCGTGAGAGCCGTGCGCGCGTAGATCATCAGACAGCCGTAGCCGGCGCGTATGTCGAGGTTGAGGCCTACGGGATTCATGTTTATGTCGCCCGTCTCGGTGGTCTTGTTCTTTCCGATGAAGTAGCGCGAGTGGTCGTTCCAGCGCAGTTCGACAGACGGACCTATTGCCGCGAACATATCAGCGCCGCCGGTGCGCTTCTGCCACTCTAACATCACCGGAATGCGGATGAAGGTGTAGCTTATGTAGCTCTTTTTGAGCGTCTCGCCCTCTATCTGCCTCATGGAGGTTATGCCGTCGGTTGTAGACAGCACGTAGTTGTCCTGAAAGTGATGATGCACCTGACCTATCTGAAACGCCGATGTAAGCGCCAGCGGATTGGTTATTCTGAAGGCCAGACTGGTCAGCGTGAAGCCATATTCCCACGACTTTGAGTCGCGTGTGTGCATGCCGGCGTTGCCTCCCGTGCCCATCACGCTTCCGGCAAGCTGGCTGAAGCCCATGAAGAACAGCGGATAGTGGCTTCTGGGCTTGCTCTTCTTGCGGTTGAGGCTTTGCGGAATGAAGGGTGACGTTACATATACGCGCTCAATCTCCTGTCCGTCAACAAAGTTAGTCTCGTATGTGCGGTTAAACTTCTTGCCGTCGCTGCCGTAGACAGATATTTTTGTGCTTCCTGCTGAATCGTTTACAACAATCTTCTTGTTGTTCACCACGAATGTAGTGTCGCCGGTTTCGGCGGCCATGCCCGTCAGGGGCAGCAGCGCCGCCAGAAGTAGTGTCTTTTTCATATTTGTCATATTTATTGTTTGTTTCTTTGATTATGCGTAACACAGTTTCATTATGTCATCGGGCGACAGTTCGCCCTCTATGTATATCACCGTTCCCCGGTTGGGCTTCACCTTACTGAACAGTATGTAGCGGTTGATGCCCTTGCTCTTTGGCGGCATTATGTAGTATCCGCTCACTATCTGGCCGTTCTCGACCACTTCGCGTATCTTCTTGGCGTTCTTTCTGTCGGCCTTCAGATAAGGCTCTATGCTTGCTCCGATGTTCTTGTAGGTAAGGCTCTTGTACACCTTCAGCTCATATCCCTTCAGCTTGGCGTTGTGCATCTCCACCATCTTGCAGCCCTTGGCATGTCCGAACCGCTGAAACACCTTGTTGACGTTAAGCCCCTCCTGCGCCATGGCTGGCGTTGCGGCCGTAAGGGCCAGTGCGGCTATGAGTAAGATGCGGCATAGCCCGTGCCACATAGTGCCGCTCCGTGCGCGGCTTGTGCCTTTGGCGTTGCGTCGTGTGGCCTCGCTGTTGCCGAAGTATGTGTTGACCGGCAGTCTGCATGCCGCGGCAAGGCGTGTCATGGCCGTTATCATTATCGCGCATACAACATCTATGGCGTCAGCATGCGTTGCCGGCAGTTGCGGGTTATAATATTGCTGTTTCATATCTCGGGTTAATGTTTTTTACATTGTTGTTTATATTATCGTCTTTCATGCGCCTGCATGAGGCGTTCAGCAGTAAGAGAGTGTCATTGGCGCATCAGTTCGAGCGCGCCAAAGTTGTCTTCCTCGTCAGATGATACCATTTCGAGAGCCTTCAGGGCTTCCTCCTCAACCACCTTCTTGTTGGTGTACACCTTTCCGTCTATTACGGCATAGTTGTCGCTCTGGCGCGGCAGTGCGATCATCACCACCGCAATAAGTATGGCTGCCGCTGCCGTTATGGCCGTGTATATCCATCCGTGGCGGCCGGTCTTCCTTGCTTTGTTGAGGCTGCTGTCGGCTGTTGGGGCAGTCTCGACGGCGTCGGCCCGTTCTTCGGCAATGTAGGCAAACAAAGCCTTGTATGGCATCCATTCCTCAGGAATGTTGTTGTCCCTGTTGGTAAAATATCCGCGCAGAGCCCTTTCCTCAGCCGATGAAGTCTCACCGTCGAGATATTTGTCGAGCAGCTGCTTAATATATTCTTCCTTTTTCATCACACTATAAATATCGTTCAAAGCGTCAGTAAATCTTTTCTCTTGGCCCTTATGGCCGTAAGTTTTATAAAGTCCTCACGTATCTTGCGGCGTGCCCTCGACAGGTTTTGCCGGAGGCTTTCGGCCGTGCATCCCGTGATTTTCATTATCTCAGAGCTTTCGTAGCCCTCAATCTCCTTCATCTTGAATATCTGTCTTTGCAGTTCGGGCAGATGTTCAACGATAAGTCTTATCAGGTCGGCCTCGTCTTTGGCTTCGGCCCTGTGCCAGTCGTCGGCTGTCAGGCCTGTTGCTGAGGCCTTTCCGTCTTCCAGCCGGTCGTGGCGCCACTGGTCGCTGTATTTGTTGCGCAGCATGGTCATGGCCAGTGCCCTTTTGTTTTCATACCGGTCGAGCGTAGCCCGCATGCTCCAGAGCTTGAGCATCACCTCCTGCACCAGGTCCTCAGCGCTGTAGTCGTCTCCCGTAAGCTTGCGTGCCAGCCCTTTCAGCTCGTCGCGCATGGGTATTATTATGCGGTTAAATTCTTCCGGTTTCATCATTGTTTCATAAAGGTAACGTATGACGCGGAAAAACGTGACATCAAAAAAGAATTTTTTTTTAAATTTGTTTTGAAAAGCAGGATTGAAGCCGGGCTGCCGATGCCGGCAGAAGCTTGCGGATTGCATTGTCTTAACTTCAATCGGTTGATTTGGGCTTGATGTTATCATAGCTCCGTCGTGCCTATGTTGAAAGCCTGTTGTGATAGGTCTTTCCCATGCTCGTCTGCCGATGCCGGCTTGTGTTTATAAAAATAAGAACGGCCGGAGAAAAATTCCCCCGGCCGTAATATGGTCTGCCATGATGCGGCGTCTTTACTTCTTCACAAACTTATATCCCCTGACGTTGCCGTCGGCTGATTTTACAGTGGCAATGTATATTCCTGCCGGAAGCGATGACAGGCTGACAACGTTGCCTTTGGCAGTCAGTGTGGTGCGGCCTGCCGTGTCGCTGATAGCTATGCTCTTTGTGCCTTCGGCGGCCTGCAGTTCGTTGCCCGATATCATTATGCCTTCGCCCTCGCCGGTAACGGCTGTTACGCCTGTTCCTGTAGAGCCGGTGTATATGCCTATGTTGTCGAGCAGCAGACAGTCGCCGCCTTTGGTTCTGAGGCGTATTGCTATATAGATGTCCTTGCCGTCATAGTCGGCCAGACTTATTCCGCGTGTCTTCGGTTCTGCTGTCTCGCCCTCAACGTTGAGCACTTCTGTGTATGCTGCGCTGTTGTCTTCGGTGGCAGACACCATTATCTGATAGTCCTCAAGGAACTGCTGATTGAAAGAGTTTGCGTCCCACACGAGATAGCTGTCTTTGCCTTTGATGCTTACCTTCGGCATTATGAGCCAGCGGTCGGCCTGGTCGGTGCCCTCGAGCCATGATGTTCCTGCCAGCATATATTCGCCGAATACGTTATGCTCTACGATGTTGAACAGGCCCCATCCGTCTGCGTTAAACTCGTCGCCGGCTGACGGGTCTACGGTGCCGTTGTCTTCGGCGCGGAATGTGAAGTCAGATGGGAGTTTGCCGTCCTCAAAGTCCCAGAATTTCACTGGCTTGCTTACCGCAGTGAAGTCTTTTGTCAGCACATTGTTGCCGGTGTTCTCGTCGTTGTCGTTCACAACTTCCACCTTCAGCTTGTGGCTGCCGTCGCTCAGGTCTGCCAGCAGGCCGCTGAACGTAACGGTTGTGGCGCTCTGAGCCTTCATGGCGATGGTGCTGTCTTTAACGGCCACGTCGTCGATGCTAACTGTTACTTTGGCGTCGAGGTCGGCTACGCCGCTGTTGGCCAGGTTGAATATCACGTCCTTGAGGTTGCTCTCGCGCATAAAGTCGTAAGGACTCTGCAGGTCGGAAACGGCAAGGTCGTTGAGGTTGCTTTCAACCTTCTCGAACGAAACGTCGTCAACGAGAATGAGGTTCTGGTTCTTGTCGCTGAACGCATAGAAGCCTAAATAGATGGTCTGCGCCTTGTCGAAATGAACAATGTTGACAGACTCCTCGTATTTGTTGTTCAGAATGGGGTTGAACTCCACAATCTTGTTGGTCATGGCCTCAGGCTTGGCCTCGTTGCCCCAGTATACGGCCATCTTCTCGGGATAAGAGTCGAGATTTGAATACCAGAACTTCAGCACGTAATAGCCCGGTTCAACGTTTATCGGGTCGAGCATGGCCCAGTCGTCGCCGCTGTTGTTTGAGTCATAGCCGTAAGCCAGACAGCCGTTGCCTGTGTGCGCCATGTTGAAGAAACCTGATTCGATGCTTACGTCCCATGTGCCCTCGTCGTTGTTGAGGTTGTAGAAGGTGAAGTCCTGTGTGTTCTCCGAAGCCTCGAAGCCCATTGTGTAAGGAGCATTCAGCGGTGCCTTGTGCCTTACCGAGGTGTAGCATGTGTCGTTCGTGTGGTCGAAGTCGTCGGGGTGAGTGGCCCATGCCTTTATTTCGTATGTGGTCAGCGGGGCAGAGAGGTCGGCTTTGGTCTTGAACGTATATTCAAGTGTCTCGCCGGCTGCGAGCGGCTCGCTCACAGTCTCGTTGGCAATCTCCTTGCCGTCAACGGCAAACGCTACGTCAAACCCGCTCAGGTTAGTGCGTCCGCTGTTCTTTATCGCCACCTTTACAGTCTCCTGTCCGAGGCCGTAGCCTGTGACAGGGCTCAGTATCTCTGCAACTTTTATGTCTGTCGGGTTGGCAATAGGCTCAACCGTAACCGAGCAGAGATAAAGATAGTCCTTGTAAGCCGTAGATGTGGCGCGGAACGCTATGTGGAACGGTTCACCGGCCTTGGCGTCAACGAGAAAATAGCCCGACTGCTCGTCTTTCTTTATATTGTCGTATGTAGCCTCCTTGCTGGTCATGTCTTCCACGGTGCCGCCCTTGCCCGAGTACACCTCCATGCTCTCGCCATACATACTTCCGCTGAATGTGTATTTCACAATCAGCGTGCCGGTCTCGCTTGGCGTTATGGCAGGCGAAATCAGCCAGTCGTCGCCGTTGTTGAAGTAGTCGTACTTATAAGCCACTTTCGACGGGGTGCCTTCTTCGTTGAAGAGCCATGTGGCGCCGTCGCTGTTGGCATCAACCACGGTCCATGCGTTGAACTCGTCAACCGTCTCAAATGCTGTTGTATAGATTGCGTCTGCATGTGCAGAAACAACCGACAGCATAAGGAAAAGTAAAAACGTAGATATCTTCCTCATAATAATAATGTTGGGGCTCACTTGAAAATAACGCCTGAACGCCCGCAAGGCTGATCCCCCTTTAACCTTACGAAAGTTGGCCTGATGAAATGTTTAGATTATAAATATAGTAAAAGAATCGTTATGTATGGTTGCAAAATGAAATACTTTAATTAAAATTAACTCAAAAATGAAAGCAAACAGAAGTTTGGTAGATAATATGTGATATATGGAACAAATAACGTGAGACATAAGACGGCGACAAAATGAAGCAGAAAGACGGCCGAAAGCATGAATAGAAATAGATAAAACCGTCTATAGCTTAATGAAATATTGTGGCTTGGTAACGTCGAAAAACACATCTCCTGTCATGTTCTGCATTTGGTGTTTTTGATAAATAAAGCAAACGGAGTTTGTAAACATTTATGACATTTCCCGTCCGTTTGACGCTCTCAGAATGGCGATGTCCGTCCTCAATCCACTTTTTGCCTTGAAAATCGCCATATTTTGCCCATTTCTGTTAAGTAGTTGTCCTACAGATATTTACATAAAAATACATCCAAAATATCAATAGTTAAAAAACATTACTCTGCCGTTTACCACTCAAAAGTGGCCCATTTACGATGCATTACCCATCGCTTTTCGCATCAAAAGCAACCGTCTTTGCATCAAAAAACGCCTGTTTCAGCTCGGTTTTATGGGATAAAAGTGAATAGAAGTTAATATATTTGCTGCATGAAGACTATAATTTTAACTTCCGTTATAATTTAATTTTCTAGATTGAGAAAATATTTTGTCATGATTATTTACTGGGAAGTGGATGGAATTTTTGTATGTAAAATTCGTAATGGTGTATAGTGGTTTATATTTAAGATTAAAAAAGTTATAGCACGAGACATGGGATATTTTTATGCTAACATATGTGTATATCTAAAGTTGTTTTTGTAAATATATATCTTTGCGGACAATTAACCGCATATTTTGCAGCTTATAGTCCGCAAAGAACTATGATTTTAATGATTTCGTTATGTAAAATGTGATTTGTATCTGTTGTTTGTGCAATGTATTTTGTTGGTCTTTCATTAGATATTTACATTGTCTTTTATGTCAATGTAAAGTACACCGCCTTGTGTGTTAGCAAAACCGCATATCCATTTATATATTCGTCGTGCCAAGATTCTTTGAACTCTATGTTTGGGGATTCTGTTTGCATATTATAGATTCATATTGTAAAAAAGTTCCAAATAACAAGACTTATTATTAAGCATATAAAAAATATGATTATTCCTTTTACAATAGAAAGATTAAATCCGCATTCACGTTTAAATGTTTCTGAAATCTTTTCTTCATTATAAATCTGAATATCAGGTCTTCTTTTTAAAAAGTCCAATCTAATATACTGATACATATGGCAAATTGCATAAAAACATATGATAAAGAAATCTATTAAAAAATAGACAATACAAAATCTCATTAGAAATACCAATACCAAATTTAAAGTTGTAATAAGAGTTTCATTATTCCACTGTTTATAAGGAATAATATGGTATTGCGAAAAATCTACTTTTACGTTAAAACTTAATGTAAGAAGTATTAATATAATAACAAAGACAGATAGTAAGATTGCATAAGATGTTAATGCATTAAATTGATAAAAAAAATTCCATAGATGGAAATCTGTTACAGAGGCTTCTGTTTTATTGGAAGTCTCATCTTCTCGCTTTTTTATATTTAAAGACTCAATATGTTTGGATTTATCAAAGACGACAATTATTAAACTTAAAAATAGAGCAACCATGATGGATAGACAAGTCAAAATATGATCTGTTGCATCTGTCGTTAATCCTTGAGGAACAGAGATACAGAATAAAATGCTGATACATAATGCTATAATTTGCAAAAAAGAAAAATATAATTTAGGCTTGCTCCCTTTTCCGTTAATATTTTTATATTGCCATTCATGTCCATCTTTAATGAGCTTAAATAAATAATATATAAGAATGTTACTATTCATTTGTGTTCAAAACCATATATTTCTAATTTTATTTTCTCTAAAAAGTTATCGCATAGTGATTTTAAATCATTTCTCTTAAAATCTCCATTTTCATCAGCAGAGATATACTTATCAATTGGTATGATAGGATGAATTTCATCTTCCTTATCTATTATAAAGGGTAATGATTTTTTTGAATCTTCATTTCTCATTACTCCTTTCTTTTTGCTAAAAGATGAAAGTGAATGTGTATTTTCCCCAATTCTTATACCAAAAAAATTTCCTATTTTATTTATTACAGTATCAGAATTGGACATATTCTCTCTACCTGTTTTGGGAATAATAGTTACTTTAATATCAAATTCTTCTGATTTTATCAAAGTTTCTTGTTCAGTCTGAATTTGTGTAACAAATTCTTGCTCATATGACAAACTACATAAATTTGCACCATCTATAAAATGCTCTTTCAACCATTTGGGATAGTATATATTGACTCTGCATCCTTTTATAGTGTCAATTTTAAATAAATTCTCCATAAATGGTTTTATAGCTCTACGAATAGATGAATTTTCTTTAGATTGAACCATTAATATACCAATACTCGAATCCCAAGGAAAATATAAATAGAAGTAATATCTGTCTGTTATAATATCACTTTTATTAATTGTACGTCTTTTTGATAAATCTGATAACTTAGCAAGTTTACGAATAGAATTATAAGGACCGGCATCTATAAACCCTTCAATAACAAAAGATGAAGAATGAGATGTTAAGATTGTATTTATTTTCTCACCCTTCCCTTTGAATATTGTTAGTCCCATTTTTTTAGAATCAATACAAAAGACACTACTCCCTATTAATTCTAATAAGTTCTTATAAAAGAGATTAAATATTTTTGCTTTTGTTATAGATGAATCTGTAATTTTATTTTTCTTAATTATAACATTTTTGAGTGTCCCTGAACGTTTGGGAAGGCATATCTGATATATATCGAGTTTATTAGCCATAATAAATATTATTTTCCTCCTTTTATTCTATTACAATTCTTACAAAGCATCTGGCAATTCTCAGCCACAGTAGTACCACCTTCTTTCCATGGTGTGATATGATCTGCTTCCATTTCCTCCAGTTCAAAATGTTTTCCACAATGTACACAAATACCTTTCTGACGTTCGTAGGCTTCACGTTTCTGTTTTTTATCAAATGTGCGGAAACTTAAATCACGTAAATCACCGCTCAGGACATAACGGTAAATACCGGATTTTTTCATGATTTCATCATCTTCCATCAAATCATGAATTTGTTTTTCCAACGCAGTAGTATCATAGACACCATCACCATACTTGTCAAACATTTCACCCCAGTCCAAACCTTTCATTTCACGGCGGTACTTAACGAATGTAGAACGTATCCATGTGATGATTGATACGAAATA
>ENA-USZI01000483-USZI01000483.1-human-gut-metagenome-genome-assembly--contig:-NODE-483-length-29297-cov-3.900719_pt1 | contig 29297 bp, 34 predicted proteins | sample MGYA00250042_ERZ773532 | MGnify/ENA primary metagenome ERZ773532 (study PRJEB29103, sample SAMN06112036) | human gut metagenome | biome: human gut; feature: ankylosing spondylitis patient; material... | reverse complement strand
GAAGTTTATGTTGACAGCGCCTTTTGATTTAACCAGATCGTACAGTCCTGCTTTTCTTCCGGCGGACGTCCACTGGCAAAAACCATAACCGTATTGTCTGGAATCTCCCAACGGATGCAAGAAAAGATCTCTTGAGATCTCTCCGCTGTCTACTGCTGTTGTGTACGTGTCATCGGTGTATTTGTAATTCAGCCTCTTCTCGCAGAGGTTCTCCAGATTACGGGGATTTGCCCCGGATTCTGCGTAAATATTCCCCATGGCTCCGCATGCTCCGTATATTGTGCATCCAGCAGCCATCAAACCATTAAATAATGCGTCTGTATAGGTGTTTCGTATAATTGCCATAACTTCCTCCAACGTAAAAGAGTGGGGATTTCTCCCCACCCAGTTATAAGTACGTGTCCTCTTCCGGATCCAACTCTTCGTCCTCTTCCGGATGCAACTGCCCCATTTTGTCCATCAGGATAAATGTAAGCGGTAAAAATATTGCAAATAAAATTACAAGTGGCCAGAAGATCCCTGCCAAAATCAAGAGTACAATTACCAACGGGTAGTTCGGTTCTCTTGGTTCGTAGTACAGACCGTTATCTTGGCAATAGAGTTCTTCGTCCTCATCCTCCATTTTGCATAACGTCCCGATCGCCCAGATGTATACTGGCTGACTTAATAAGATCCCTAAAAGGTACACGAATAGGATTACATCCCACATAGCACTCCCTCCCTTCTCTGAGAGTTATTTCTGGGAGCCATTTACTCTTCCATCATCCAGAAGATCTTTTACCCCCTCAAACCATTTATCAATAACCTTCATCATTGCTTCCTCGGTAACGAATATCTGGAGCCACTTAGGTAGCAATCCTCTTGCCTGGCTTACAACATACTTTAATTTCTTTTTGCCCTGGCTATATTCATTGTAGATGTGCTCTGCCTTCAAGATCAGCTGATATACATCCTGGCGGATTCCATCCAGCCCCTGCATCTTTGCATACTGGTAAGCTAAAACAATCGTGATGATTGCCAAGATCAGAAGAGCCACTGCAATTACTGGCAGTGGGATCTGAGATAATACGTTTACTAATTCCATTCTTGTTTCCTCCATTTCTTTTCATGCCCTCTCAGGCTTCCGTACAGCCTCATGGGGCTTTGTTAATTGGTTACATGGTAATTTCCTTGCATAAGCTACTATCATGCGGATTTGAGCCGATTAGTGCTTTTAGTTTCCGGTTATATGATTTACTCCCTGACGTGTCAGGAAATTTTCCAGATCGTGTTTCGCTTCCTGCTCATAATCCAGGGCTTTGTGCATGTCTCCGTTGCACTTGGCGTCCGGGATTCTCTGCACAGCTTTTGCTGTAGCTTCTGACAATGCAAGGGCTCCGTCCAGGGCTTTTACTGTCATGTACTGGAGTTTTTCCCTGTTTTCTTCTTTGGCGTCCTGCTCTCTCTGTCGGTTTAGTCTTTCCTCTTTCTCAGCTTCTGCTCTTACCTGGATTTTTCTTTCGATCAACCAAAAACAAAAAGCTGTGATCGCTGATGGAACTCCGGCAGCTATCAATAAGTCCATTGGATCTATGTCTCCTTTCTCCTATTACTTCGGAACTTTCGAGCTAATTCGTTTTCCTGGCTGCGCTCGTATCTGCATATGCAACACCTCCTTCACTGCTAATTGCTATCTCATCATCATCGCAATCTGCATACCTCCGGCATGCGTACTCGATAACGTCAAGATCTGCTTCGATCTCCTCCAGACTTTTAGTTGGCGTCCCTTTTATCAGGAAGATTAGGTCATAGATTGCCGACCATAATTTGGAGATAATCTGTAACTTTGTCATTTATCGCCCTTCCTTTTCCCGAAAAGATGATAGTGAGGTTTCTCTTCGCCAAATAAAAGCCACCGGATCAGATCATCCAGGAAGATCCCGAATGCTGATAAAAAGAACCACAGCAGCGTAAATTGCGGACATATCTGGCCAAGTATATTTCCGGGCATGTTACTGTAATCCCACATATTCAGTCCCAACCATACATTCAGGATCAACCCGGAAATGAACTCAATCATTGTGATCCCGGTTGCAGCTATCAACTGCTGGAGAACCAACGGCATACATCGTGATCTCTCGTTAATCACTCCGCAAATGATGAAGCATAAGCCTCCGCACACTGCCATTGCCGGAAATGAATATCCCCGGAAGATCACTTCCAGGGAATAATAAAAAACTCCTCCGATCAGGAAGAGTGTCAGGTACTTTATGATTTTTTTCACTATGCAATACCTCCGGATGCAATGGTTTTCATGTAATCTTTCAGAACTTCATTCTGAAACTCTTCCGGAACTTTTGCTCCCCACTGGATCTGATCCAGATCTCCAGGTTTCGTTACCGACTTGATCCACATATTCAGGGCATTGCAATATGTCGTGTAGTATGATACATAGAACATTGCTTTATTGACGATGTTCTGCATGTCCTCAGCCGAGAAATACTTGCAAGGATGCCCGTCCTCATGGTATTCCAGTTTTTCCTCTCCAGCCAGTAACTGCATTTTCTTTCCGAAAAGATTCAGCTGATCTTTTTCTGTCAAGCTGAAATGCTCTACTCCGGATGATGTCGGCACATCTACTCCGGCGTAAATCGTCTGTTCACAAGCCTTTGCGATTTCCTGGTATTTTGCCTTTCTGGCATCCTCCAGGCTCAGATCTTCCACGCTGGAAGGATCCGGAACCTCCTCCGCTTTTGCGTACCAGTAATCAAAATCAGATTCAATCTCTTCCTGGGTTACTTCGCCCTGGTAATGGAACTGAACCTCATCGCACTCCCAGACTTTGTATTTACTTTTCTTTCCATCCTGGATCTCTTCTCTCTCCACCAGCTCTATGCTCTGTCTCAGAATCACATCTGTACCAGAAAACACCGGGTAGATCTCAATCTCCGATGGCTGCGATAAGTAAGATTCTCTTCTCATTTTCTACTTCCTTTCCGTGCTTACTTGCACTGTATGAACACATTTTGAATAATGCATCAAAATTGTATTTCTCCCGGAACTTTTGGCTATTGCTATGCTCAACCCATCCTTTATAGGCTGCAATCTTGCAAGCCCTCCACCACGGGACGAATCCTCTTTCTACAAAATCCATCCAGGCACGTATCACTTGCCTCCGGATTCTCCGAAATACTCTGCCACGAATGATCGTGTATTTTCTCCGGACAACATATCCCATCATGTCAACTCCTGGAGTTCTTTTCTTACTGCCTTTCTTTCTCTCTTCGTAGTTCTCCTTCTCTTCATCAAACGATGCCACTTGGTAGAACTGCCAGATATCCTTGATTTTCAATCCGAACTTATCATGTGCCCAGACCGTGGCTTTCTTCATTGCTTTTCTCAGCTTCGAGATATCGCCGTAGATCGTAAAATCATCCGCATAACATACAACCGCATAGACAAGCCTATTCCGCTTTCCTCTGCGTATCTGTGCCTGCTGATAGATGTATCTCAGAACATAGCTCATAACATAATTGAACAGCCATGCCGGAAGATATCCGCCAATACACAAATGCTTCCCAGGATAATTGCTCATAAGAGCACCCAGGAACCATAACGTCACTTTATTTTTGCCGATGTCTCTTCTCAACATCTCCATCACGATATCCACCGTTACCGATGGATAGGCTTTCGTTACATCTCCTTTGATTGCTACAACCTTGCCGTGGAATTTCTTTCTCAGAAGTCTTTCAATCTTCCTCTTTCCAGCAACTCCGCCTTTCTTCGGGATGCTCCCATACTGGACCGGCAGAATCTTTGCCCGGAAAAGAGGTTTTAAAGCAAAGACAGCGATATACTCAAACACCTGCTGTTCCGGAGATTCCTGGCAGATGTCTCTTAGTTTCTGCGTCAGCCCATCCACCCTTTGAAATTGGCGAATCGGCTTTAATTGCAGATCACGGTCAACGATACGCTGTGTCAACATCTTCGCAACTTCGCTCTCAGCCTCCAGGGTTCTCTTGAAATCCTGGTTCAGCCGGTCTTCTGCAATCTGACGCTTCGTGATCTTTCCGGTCTTGCATAGCAGACGTTGGAAATCGTTTCTTCCACGCTTATTCCGGAAACATTCTATTACGGCAACCTCGTTGAATTTCCAGTCCTCAACATTCACGTTTGCCGGTTTGCAATAGGTTTTCATCAAACCTCCTTACTATCATCTGGTTACTGCCGTGGCTTTCCCCGTAGGTACTAGCCTCGTTGGTTTCAAGTTATTTTCGCACATAAGCGTGGATTATACGGTGCAATGATTTTTAAATACTTTTTAATGTACCAGTTGCTCCGAGAGAGCCGTTCCAGTTAGCGTTAGACGGACCATTGTTCGAGTTACGGCAAGGAACGCCGCCATTACCGCCGTTGTTCAAGTTGCCAAAGCACCAAGCCGCACGAACACCAGACGCCGCAGGTCCGCAGTAGAAGCCAGCTCCCACACCAACACCGCTTCCGCTTGCGTTGGTTGCCTCCGGCCACAGAACATCATCACTGATTGCATTGTCCGTGATGTACTTCCAAGTCCATGCCGCCGTATCTTTCGGAAATACCAGTGTCGGAACATCCACTTTGTCGTAATTTTCATTGATTACAGAGCCAACCTTTGACTGGTCATAGCATTTAAAGCAGTCAAACTTGTAATTTCCGTCTGCATCCGTGCTCCACTGCCATAATTCATCACTGATGATCAGATATGAACCGTTCATGAACTCAACGCCCTGAATCATTCCAGGTTCTTTTCCGGATGTCGGGCTGTATCGGCTACCATCTCTACCCAGTACATTGTCATTCCATCCGGAATAGTACGGAGCGGTAGATAACATCGTGGTTCCGGCTACTGTGTCAAAAGTCTTTCCTCCATTGTCCACGTACACTGCGGAATAGTCTGTGCCGTCAATGTTTACAGTCTCAATCGATGTGATTAACTTAGCGTCAAAAATGGAATATGCACTGGCAGCGTTTCTGTCGGTCGATGCATTTGTTCCGAGCATGACCGCAGATCCAACAAACAGGTTTGCCGCCTGTGCTGTGGTCAGAATCACACGCTCTACTCCGGTTTCAGTCACAGCAACCGTGTACTGGAAACTGTAGCTTGAGCATCCTTCAATCTTTCCGGAATTTCCTTTGCGTCCATATTTCAGACGCATCATAGCATCCAGGAACTTCAGAAGTGATCCGGATGCTCCGGAATACTGCGTTCCTCTGGCTCTCCATCTGGTTACTCCGGTTGAATGTGAGGTACGGTTGACTGGTGCCAGTCCAGTTCCGCAAGTGATCGCTCCGTCAGCATCCATACCGGCATAATATTTCGGATGTGCCATGTACTCATGCACTTTTCCGGTTCGGTCTGTACCTTCTTTCCAACGTTCGTAGCCTGGAGCCGGTGTACATCTGGTTTTCAGATATTTGTAATCCTTGTCCTGCCATTCACGCTTGTAGGTGTTCTTCTGGATCATCCAACACAGATGTTCTCCACCTCTGACCTTTGCTGTATCGTCAATGTGTTCCACGTAGAAAATCTCATGGGAACCATCTGCTTTTTTCTCTACCGCAACCTCCAGACACCAAAACTGCGGAAGGTGTGCAAACGGATCATTACCGGCTGTAGATTCTGTGGACGGTGTACATGTCAGTCCTGTGGAATCATCCGTTAAGGTTCCGATCATGGACGTACTCTTATCATATCTTGGTGTCGTTACGCCGTGAACTCTGGAATCAACCAGAACATTTCCGAACCATCTCTCCAGCATCTCCGCTTTCGTGAAAAGCTCCGGATTATATTGAATCTTCCACCATTCAGTAAAAAGGGCATCTACCTCCGCTTTGGAAGTAGCTGCCGCAACTTTCTCTTTATATTTCAGATCCATTTCTCCAGCAATCTGATCTCTGTGAACTTTGACCAGTAACTGCATGGTCGTGTCTCTGGGGATATTGATTGTCTCACTCATTTTCTGCCTCCTATGCACTTAAAATGATTGCGTCAAGTCCCTTGTCATCCGGGTTAATCTGGAACGCAATCGTGTTGACCTGGTTAATAAGTATCTCTGTAGCCTCTTTCGCCTTAGCAATGGCATTCGCAGTATTCGCCTGCCTGTCCTTCTCGTTCTGAATCCGGACATTTTCACTGGCGGTTCTTGTCTGCTCCGCAGATGCTCTGTCTGATTCAGCCTGGGATCTCGCCTGCTCAGCCTGGACTCTGGCAGTTTCAGCCTGTGACCTGGACTGTTCTGCTTTATTCGCATTATCAGTAGCCAGGTTGGCTTTCTGAGCCGCCTGGTTCGCTGCAGAAGTCGCACTATCCGCATTCCCGGCTGCTGTAGATGCCAGACTAGCCGCCTGCTTTGCATCCTGCGCCGCCTGGTTCGCTGCCGTTACAGACTGCTGGATCGCTGAGTCAATCTGTTTTGCAGAATCAACGACTTTCTGTAAAGCTGTCTGCTGTGTCTTACTGGCCTCTGTAGCTTTCTCAGTTGCTGTCTGCTGTGTCTTACTGTCAGACGTAGCCTTTTCCGTAGCGGTCTGCTGTGTCTTTCCGGCTGCGGTAGCTTTTTCATTTGCATCCTGCTGAGCTTTACCATTGGCGATTGCTGTAGTTAGATTCTGCAATGCAGCTTTGACTTCCTCAGACTTCGTGTTGATAGATTCTACCTGCTCTTGCATGGTAGCCGCCGACTGTTTTACTGACTCTTTGATGCTGTTGTAGCTTTCATTTTCCTCGTGAATCTTCTGCATACAGGAGATAAAAGCTCCTCGCACCTCTTCTCCATAGACCGCATTTCTAAGCTGATCTATTTCCTGGGAAATATCTGCCATTTACTCCACCTCCTCGATAACAGGCTCCTCTCCGGCAACACTCTCTTCCGATGCATCCGGGGCTTCTTCCGGATTTTCAAAAAGCGTAATCAGCTCTTCTTTTTCTTTCTCGAAAGTCTCCTGTTTCTCTTTCGCCTCGGTTTCATAATATTCTTTCAATTCCTCTTCATATCTGGCTGTATCGTCCGCAAGTTCGTTTGCAGCATTTGATCTGACTTCAGCAAGCACTCCGCTCAGAATCCCCTCTGCCATAAAAATAGGCAAACCGTAAGCCGCCATCGTGTTTCCAACCTGCCTTGTGATTGCCTGTTTCGCATCAGCATAAATAACACTAAGCGGTCTGACCGGCTTTTTCTTCTCTTCCATCTTCCTTTACCTCCTGCTCTCTTTTAATGGTTCCTACAGCTACACTGTTTTTCGCTACCTTTTCCGGTGCGTCTCCTCTCGGAAAAATAATTTCCATCTTCTTGCCTCCTTCTTAGTTCCAGTAACCTACTATGATTCCGTTGTAAACTCTGAGATGTGAATACGTCCAACTGTTACCGTTGTTCGTGATCTCACATACAATCGGTATTGCTCCGCTAAATGCGGTATATCCTCCAGCAGAAATCGAACCTATCTTGAAGTTTTTCAGCGTGTACCAGTTTCCAATCAGATTGCAACCCATATTCACGCCATACTCATCGTAAATAGAGTTCGCACGGCTGAAACATAACATTGTCGTGTATGAGCTGGCCGATGCGCTGGCTTTCTGAGCGAACGCCATGTACTTTCCCTGTGGTTCCAAGTCGAACACCAGCCCCTTATGAGAATTGTTCTGAGCCCACTGGTTTGTCCCAATACATCCGACATAATAACCATCCCGATAGAAATGGTTTCCGCTTTCATCGAATACCGCTCGTTTCTTTGACGTAGATACGCCATAATCATAAATGGCTATCTCTCCCGCGCTGATCTGCACATACTTACTGCTGTTGTTGAATGCCGTAATTACTCTGTCATAATACTGAGTAACATATGAACCAAAATCTCCCTTGCTTACCTTGCTGATAATATTATCGGCATTGACTTTGATAGATGCCTTCAGATCTTCCTCGCCTTTTGTTGCTCTCTTGACCTCTGCCTCGATGGAGTCTTTCAATACACTCAACTGGCTTTCTGAGTATGCGGATATATAACCAAGGATTTCAACATCCGTGATATATACAGTCGTATCCGCCACATAGTTATAAAAGTATGTGTAAAAATACGATGGCGTAGCTTCGGCTGTAAATTCAAACTGTTTCCATCCACTTCCAAGTTCTCCGGCAGTCGTAAGAAATGCTTTTCCGTCAATCGTGACTCGTATCCGTGCTTTTCCGGAATCTTCCGTATCACAAGCAGCTTTGAACCTTACAGTCACTTTCCCTTTTTTCGCCCACGGTCTCTGGTACCATGAGAGGCTATAGGTCGAAGTATTATTCTCTATCTTCGCACAGCTTTTTCCAGAAAAGGTAGTCTGCGTTATTTGTGCAGCACTACTTCTATTCCATCCGGTAAACTTATCAGTGCTATCCGAAAAATTCCCATTGCTACAATAATTGTGCAATGAGTTTTCGTATACTTCGGACACAGTTGCAGATACTTTCCCGACTTCGACATCCAGTCTTGCATCGATATCGTCCAACAGTTCCTGCATATCCCTCAAACACCGGATATCCGTTACATACAATACGCTTCCGGAATATCCGTATACCGTCACAGCTACAGACTTTGCAGCTTTCGTGATCTTGACCTCTTTGCTGTATGCATGGTATTCATCTGCGGTATATCCACTGAGATAAGCCGTGGACTTATTTTCGGAAAATCCGTACTGGATATAAGACGGTCGGTACTTTGAACCTTCCGGATACGCCGCTTCAACAGCGATCTTATAATTGCCAGCCTCCAGGGTTCCCAGACTCTGTGTCAGCGTTACTGCTCCGGTTCCGGAAAAGGTCAGCTTAAAGGCGTTCATGTTCAGAAACTCCGACTTCTCCACCTTGCAAATGCTGGTTGCTCCGGATATTGAGAATCTGGCCAGATCCAATGTTTCCTGTTCTCCACCGGTTATATAATTCTTTCTGGTAACTCTTTCCTTAACACTTCGCACAGACAGTTCAATGCGGTTCTCCATGTTGGAAATAGAATTTTCTATTTCTTCCCTTGCCACTCTTACTGTATTGTCTGCGTGCTCATTGGCTGCTGTTTCACTTTCGGATATCTTCGTCTCCACGGATGTCCGATACCCGGCATCCAGGGATTCTGTCTTCACAGAATTTGCCAGCAGCATCTTACCGTTAATCTTTCCATCCATCGTCAGAGCCACACCGTCTATAGGTCCGTCATATCCCTGGCTGTAATGAGCAAAACCGCCAAGTCCCCATCTCCACAGGTTCTTGGCTTTGTTTTTATAATCCTTATCATCGGCAACAATGAACTCATTCGGAACATGCACTGCATATCCACTGGCTACCTGTTTGTTTATGAGGTCTTGTGCGCTTCTGAGAGCCTCCTGCAAGATTTCTGACTTGCTCGGCAAGGATTTTATCGTCTCTTCGATTTCAGCCGTATTCTGGCGGTTTGACGATGTGTACGACTTGACGCTTGTTTCATCGCCCAGCGTAACCGTATTATTCTTGAAGCTGGTAATGTATACCTTCTTCTTCGTCAACGGGAATTCCTTATCCAGACCGTTCGGTGTCGATACACACTGAATCTTGTTTCCAACCTCAAATTGCTGGAAGGAATCATCCGTGAGGTTCAGATCTATTGCTTTCACTTCCAAGACCATCTTCTCGAACTGAGCAGATTTCAGATATTCCTCTCCCTTTTTCTTGAGATTTTCCGGAAGAGTCACATCGTCCCAGGTTACGGTCTTGTATATCTTCCCGTACTCCTTCACGGCGTTATCATCCGTGACATAATCAACGCCACCATTTACGCTCGCAATCGTTATCCTCTGTTCAGAGATAGCCTCAAGCGCCGGGTCCTGGTCTTCTTCATCCAGCTTCGCTCCCAACGGGATCACGCAGGTAACCAAATCAGAGGCATCCATATTCTTTGAAAAGTCCAGCAGATTCTTGCCGAACCGGATGCCTTGTGTATTTCTTGTGTAATAATCTTCATCCGACAGGTAATCCAAGATTCTCAGCCCGTCTTCATGCCGGATAACCAGATGTCCTCCAAGTCTGCTCGTCAGCTTATCCTTAAATGCCGTTCTGGTATTTTCGTAATTGGAATACCGATACAGTGAATCATTAGAATCCTTTACCGTTACCCTGCCGACAACGAACTGCTTTCTCTCCTCTACCTGTGCATTATGAATATCTATCAAATCCTGCACATACGCCTTGACCGAGATGTTGTGATAAACCTTTGGTCTCTGGATGCTGTCACACAAAAAGGCAAGTTCTCCTTCGACGAAGACTTTCTTTGTTCCAGAAAAATCTTCATCATCGTAGAGAACTCGCCCATAAAACTCCGGCTCATCATCCCGGTAAATCACAATATCTGTTGTCAGCTTCTTAACCTTGTCATAGTACGGGTGTGTCGGAAACACCTTGAAGGTTGCTGAACCGTTGATGTTATCTCCGATTTCAAAATACGGATTTCCACCAACGGTCAGTGCTTTTACCCTGGCATCGTGAATCGTGTACTCTTTGCCGTCCACATAGGCTTTAATCGTATACATCTACAGCATCCCTCCTCTGTGAATCAGCGTGACTTTGCCCCTTCCCTGGAAGTAAAGATCATTCACTCCCTTGTACAGGACAATGTCATACATGATATTCTCGCCAGTATATATCGTATAGGTCGAATTACGATACCTTACCTTCATTTCCGCATTGGAAACAATTCTGAGCGTTTCATTATGAACCCAACCGTCCAGGCTGACTTTCTGCCAACCGGAGCCAGAGCTGATCGTGATGTCTGAGGTGTTCCGGATAACGCCATTGATGAAGCTGAACGTATCCCACTTCCAAGGCTCATCCGAAGAATCCACGCTGATTTTATACGGCTCGCATTTGCAGCTTATAACAATCTCCGCCGTTACATCGTTATTCTTCTCTGTCTCTATCTCGCACCTGCCGGTATAATAATATCCCTTGTCGGTGTCGAGGATGATTCTCTTCGAGATTCCCTGCAAATCAGAAGCGATCTGACTTAACAGACCGCTCCATCTTTCATAACTACAGTTTCTTGCCCCGAATGTGAATTTCAAGGTCCGCATCTCATATTTTACGCCGCCGTTCTGAGCTTCTGAGAGATCCAGGTCCCCGTTCATGCCGGGGACGCTCACGTACTCTGTCTTTGCTTTCGGTATGCCGATAACAATCTTCTTGAGTCTTAAGCCCCAGTCCCGGAACGAATGCGTCTCATCAAACGTAATGCCTACTCCCGCCATGATTAACCTCCTCTCTTCTTGTGTGTATCAATTCTCGCCATGTTTTCATCGACAATCGGTGTTGTTGCATCTCCAACTTCCCTACCGTCCAAATCTACATGAACGTGTGTCTCTCCGGTAATCTCTACCGTTGTGTCTCCACTCTCGAAGACACCCTGCTTTTCTTTCTCGACTTTGTATGTTGTGCTGACCTTCTTATCAACAGCAATCTTTCCGGTTTCCACATTAACCGCCGTCTGCATCCGCTTTCCAAGACTGGCCATCTCATCATCCATCTGCTTATACAGGTCTGGCATCTCGGCTTCAATACCTACGCCGATACCAGGTGGAATCCACTTACCAATCTCATCTGCAAAGACTTTGGACGGGGAGTGAATACCTAATGCTCCCTTAACACCGTCTACGATGCCGGAGAAGAAACTCTGCACCTGGCGTCTGAACCAACCGGCCGCATTACAGATTCCGTTCCATACACCCATCACGATGTTGTAGCCTACATTCGCCATCTGGGACGGCAAGTTCGCTACGCCATTTATGACGGCACTGCACAAATCAGATGCTGCCTGTCTTCCCTTCGCTACCATATCGGAACCCCACTGGATTACCTTCTGTAGCGTATTACTTAACCAGGTCCAGATTTTTCCTGGCAACTGGGAGAAGAAATTGACGATTGCATCTATCGTGTTAGAAGCTATCTCCTTCGCTTTCTGTAGGGTGTTGGAACCCCACGTTACCAGCTTATTAAAGGCATCAGTCAGCCAGTTCCAAATCTTGCCCGGCAATTCGGAGAAGAACTTCACAATGTTGTCTATACAGTTGCTTGCTATCTCTCCGGCTTTCTGGAGCATCTGACTTCCCCATTCAACCAGTTTGTTGTAGGTGTTTACCAGCCAGTTCCAGATTTTCCCCGGCAATTCAGAGAAAAACTTAATGATGCTATCTATCATCTGAGGAACATTCGTTGTGATCCAGTTAATCACATTTGCTCCCCATTCAATCAGCGTACCAATTACAAAGCCTATCGCATAACCGATTTTGTATGGCAGGTCCGTAAAGAACTGCACAATCGAATCAATAATCTGCGATACTACCTCAGATGCCGTTTCCAGCATCGAAGCTCCCCACTCGACAAAACTTTCTGCCAGTGAGTTAATGGCATCTATGATTTTCCCAGGCAGTTCTGAAAACCACTCAACCGCAGAGTCGATAAACTCGCCTATGCTATCCAGGACACCAGAAAACCATTCCGAAATAGCCGAACCAAGTTCACTCAGCTTCTCCGGGATGCTCTTGAAAAATTCTACAATCTGGTCCCAATGTTCCTTGATGAGAACAACCGCCGTTGCTACCGCAGCTACAATTCCAGCTACCGCCGCCGCAACCAGTGCAGGTGCCCCAAGGATAACAGCCCCGACAGACGCCAGTGCAATACCGACTACCATCAGAACCTCTTTTATGGCACTGAAACCATTTACAAACATATCTACGAAATTGGTAACCGCAAGAATCGCTCCTGCAATGATAGAACCAATTCCGGCTATTGATGAACCGAACTCTGCAAAGAATCCGATTACCTTCTGAACTGCTCCTCCGATAGAGGAGAAAATACCTGCGACCTTCGGGAACTCCAGTTCCAGAACTTCCATCAGTGTTCCGGCTCCGCCCTTCCAGAGTGCGAATCCTTCTACAACTTTTCCGATTACTCCAACCAGTCCGGAAACTCCGCCTTTCAGTGTGCCAAGCACCTTGAACAGAGATTTTACAGAGGACAGAACAGAACTTGCAACGCTCAGAGCTGCTATGGACGCCGCAATCACGCCGATTGCATATCCGACAGCCTCCAGCACATTCGGGTCTGCTCCATCAATCACACTGAACAGGTCAGAAACCACATCTACAATTCCCTGGATAATCGTACTTGCCGTATCGATGAATCCATTAAGGAACCCTTCTATCAGTGCAGATACGCCCGGAAATTCTTCACTCAGCCCCTCGCAGAATCCGGCAACAAAATCTTTTGCTGCCTGGATAATCAATGGCAAGTTTGTTTGAACAGCCTCGCCAATTTTACTTATCATTTCACCGAAGGACTGTCCCATTTCTTCTGAATGGTCTGTCATCGCCTGGAGAAATTCCGTAAACAGATAAATTCCAGCCGACCACATGTCCCCGGCAACATCCGTGATCGCACGTACCAGTTCCGCAACCATCGTTGCTCCGGCAGCTGCAAATTCGCTCTTGTGATCTACGATTCCCTGGATAAAGGAACCTACGAGGTTTTCAGCAGTTCCGATCAGTTTCGGTGCCGCTTGTGCAACCTCGGTTACGATCTGAGCCATAACTTCCCCGGCTTTTGTTACCAGGGAATCGAGTCCACCGTCATTGAATGCCTCTTGCAGTCCCTGGACCATCGTCTGGGCTTCTTTGACAATATCTTTTAATGGTGTCTGCATCTCCTCGTACAAGGAAATAGCAAGACCTTCTAAACCTGATTTCAGGATCGTAATTTGTCCACTCAGGTTGTCGTTCATGGTTTCCGCCATATCAGCGGCAGCACCATCGCAGTTTGCGATAGAATCCGATAGCTTGTTAAAATCATCATCGGAAGCATTTACGATTGCGAGCAATCCAGACATTGCTTCCTGTCCGCCTAAAGCGGCAGCCATTTGAGCTTTCTGATCTTGTGTCAGTCCGGAGAAACCTTTTCTCAGATCCACCATGATCTCATTCAGAGATTTCATAGATCCGTCACTCTTTGTCAGAGATATTCCAAGGGCATCCATAGCTCCCTGGACTTCCTTAGTCGGTTTCGCCATTCTGGTAAAGATGCTTCGCAGAGAAGTACCTGCCTGGCTCGCCTTAATTCCGGAGTTAGCCATCAGTCCGATTGCTGTAGCACAATCCTCCGCAGAGAACCCAAGAGCTCCGGCAACTGGTGCAACATACTTAAATGTCTCTCCCATCATGCCTACGTTGGTGTTGGCATTGGATGATGCTTTTGCCAGGATATCTGCAAAATGCGTAGAATCCGATGCGGATAGCCCAAAAGCCGTCAAAGCATCGGTAACAATATCACTGGTTGTTGCCAGATCCTCTCCGGAAGCAGCCGCCAGGTTCATAATACCTTCAATACCGTCTAGCATGTCGGCAGTTTTCCATCCAGCCATCGCCATGTAAGAAAAGGCATCCGCCGATTCAGAAGCACTAAATTTCGTTTTAGCACCCATCTCTTTTGCTTTATCCGTCAGGCTTTTCAATTCATCCCCGGTAGCTCCGGATATTGCTGCCACATTGGACATAGACGATTCAAAGTTTGCTCCGGTTTTGATCGCCGCAGTTCCGATCCCCACTACAGCTGTTGCCGCTCCTCCAATGATCGCAGTTGTAGCTTTTAATGCAGTGGAAGCACAGGAACCAATTTTACTGATACCGTCCTGGAATCCAGAAGAATCTATGGAGGTATCAAATTTTAGTGTGCCATCATAGCCCAATGTTTTCACCTCACTTTAAGGGCAAACAATGGATTATCGGCTCATAATGGCACTACTTAATCTGTTGTCCGTATTTAATTTTCACTTCAAAAACATTAGAGCACTTTCGCCCTTTACAAGCTACTTGCACTCCCTTACACTCTGCCTCCTCAGTAAAGAAAAGGGGCATCCGATACCCACATGCAGGACAAACCACCTGGGTATACTTCTTTCTGTCTATTTTCAAACTATGCAGCCACCTCCTTATACCAATCCGGTAAGATCTCCGCCATGTAGCAGAGCTTCTGTCAGGAGTTCATTTGCCTCTCTTTCGGCATCCGGGATAGGAAGGGCGTGTACAGTCTGCATTTTCTTGTAGAACTCTCTCTGTTCCTTAGACATCGTGGAGGTTATGTTGATACTTCTATACCCCATGATCTTTACAAACTCCGTGTCCTCTCCCAGTGCCTTAAATAAAGCCCTGAACTTCCACCAGTGAAGATCCTCCACATCTTGTAAATCAATACCGTATTGCTCCAGGAAAGCCGCATAGATATAGTCATCGTCATATTCAAATGAGTATACTTGCTTTGATCCGCTTCCTCCGGATCCTGAGCGATCATTCTCGGTTTCTCTGCCGCATCTGTAAAACCAGATCATTTTTTCGACCGCTTCTGTCATGTTCTGTGGAATCTCCGGGTAATAAAGTTTTAACCCCTGAATAAGTTTCTGACGTTTTCCCACCTCATCGTCCTGCATGAGTAATTCAAACAGAATAGAAATGCGGAAATCGGAATTGATCCGATACTCCGCACCGTCTATTTCTACTGTTTCAGGAAGCACGTCCAGAATGATGTTAGCCATTGTTTACGGCATTAAAATTGTTTCTGTTCTGGTGCTTGTTTTTGCCACCTTTTCTCTGTTCAGCTCTTCTCTGCTGTCTGTTCTGTACTCTTCCAGATCCGTATTTTGCCGAAAGATCATCCATAAAGGTTTTCGCCTCTCCAGACAATGCAGTTACCTGGGCGAATCCCTCCATACGGATTCCCAGGTTATTGTTCTTGTGGAACACCTTCTCGGCTGTTCCGGCTCCAAACAGTTCATCGAAGTATTCATTTACGCAGGCACACTGATATCTCATTCCATCAGCCGTTGATAAGCCTTCATACGCATTAGGATCCTGGATCTTTTTCACGATCCATTTATTCAGATCCTCAAATTTTTCTACTACGTCTGCATCCATCAGATCCAGTTCAAGATCTACTCCGTTAATGGTAACTTTACTCATTTTTCTTTACCTCCTTAATTAAAAATCAGCAGCTCCCTACTCGGTAGCCGCTGTGAATGTTTTTGTCTCAGTATTAAATGTACCAAGGATCGGATCCCCAACTGCATTCAGGTTTCCTTTGACAACCTGCTTATTCTCTCCGGAATAATCAGATACCTCGCATGAAACGAGGAATTTTCTTGCTTCAAACTCATTTGTTCCGGTTCCTTTGTTCCAAAGTTCAACTCTTACATATTCAAACTCTGCATCGGATCCGGTATAATGATTTCTTCCAACCATGTAAAGAGCGTCAACAGCTTTCTCCTCCTGGATGTGATCAGCTTCAAAAGGAAAGCTGGTTTCATATCCGGTCACGGAAGAAGAAGAACTCTTCTCGTTGACGTATTTCACAGATTCCGTCTGTGCTCCTGGGCTTTCGTCCAGGGTAGTAAATCCGGTTCCCATGAGTGCATACTCCGCTTTTTCAGTAGTGCCTACATTCAGGTAATCGGCAATCATGTGACGCATTACTGCTGTTCGTTTTGACATTCTTGTGCTACCTCCTTCTGGTAAATCAATCTTAACTGTATCTGGTATCTGGCGTTTCTCATGGATCCATCAAACATGTACCCATTGGAAAGCACTTCTATCTTCTCCGCATAGCAATTTTCCGGAATATCCGGAAAAATCTCTTTACGGTTCTGATCCTCGATCCAATTTGCGAATTTCTCATAAAATGCGCTGTTCTGGATATTCTGGATCCGATCCATGGAGTAATACTCTCTGCTCCCAAAATTAAATTGATACTGCTTCACTTCGTCCCCATTGACGTAACGTTTGATAACAGGATCAAATATTCCGGTTTCGATCGTGTACTCCACGGCCTGATCCCCCAGGGCATCCACACGGAATACCCCATCTTGCAAAAGAGGGCATGTCGCAATGTGTTCGACAATGCCCTCCAGGATTGAATCAGCCATGCTATCCTCCTATTTTCCTTGCACCTTCCAGGATCTCGGCTTTCTCAGCCACCTTCATTCGTTCAAACCACTTAGCTCCTCTATTCGGATCATAATCTCTCGTTTCGGAAGTGTCCCAGTATTGTTTTCTGGCGTATGGTGCAATATACTCCACAATTCCGCTTCCTACTGTGGTTCCCAGTTTTCCGGATTTCTCCAACGTTCCAGTTTGAAAAGGTACTCTGGGACTGCATCTCCGCAGCACCTCAGAATCAACAAATTTCTGCATCCGGGTAAACTTCTGGTTCGTTTTTGGAACAAATGAAGGATCCCACTTTAGTTCTGCTTTTCCGTTCTTTCCCTGGATGATAACGCCTTTCGGTGTCGTGATCTCCTTAAAAGCCACTAAGCACCACCTACCCTCCAGTGTTTTACGGCATCGGATCCCCTCCGGGTGTTGTCTGCATACTCAGTAACATGAACGATATCACGGTCATACTTAAAAAGATCCAGGAAGTCCCGGATCCGTGACGATGTGATAACTCCACTGCTGAAATCACAATCATCAAACTTCCATTCTCCATTGTAGAAAATGGTTCCGGTAATGATGTAACAGCCTTTCTGCAACGTCCAATGTTTCTTAGCCTCTTCATCGTCTAGGAGCTTGTATTTGTCCTCTGAGATGTATGTCCGTGAATCCTGCACTCTGGCATTTACTGGGATCCTGATTCTAAAATGCAGCTTCTCTTCACGTTCTGAGGCTGATCCTCCGGAAGATCTCGCATCCACGAATGATACCTCCGAAATGTTGGTAGGGATAAAAACCTCCCTCCGGGTTTTTTTGTCCAGGCGAAGGTTAAAAATAGTGATGTCCTGGTTTGTAATCATACTTCCTTGACCTCCCTCTGTACGTTAAGCCAGTGCCGGACAGATAGATCTTCATGTCAGCGATCACTTCCTGACGCATATCTGATTCTTTCCCGGCATCAGCGTATGATACTGAATATCCATCGTTGCTCTCAGACTTCAATTCCTGGTTCCGGAGTTTTTGGTATGTGGAGTATTTCTCAACTGCACAGCATATCGCATCTTTTACGCAGTCAGGGATAACCTCCAGGCTCCTGATCCGTCCGAAGGTTATTGTATCTATCAGAGCCGTAGCCCATTTCAGATTCTGCTCAAAAGTGGTTTTACTTGCCTCTGTACCTCTGTAGTCCTTGGAATAGTAATCATAGTCAACGTATGGCTTCTGTATAGCCTCGTCAGACATTTTTAATACACCTCCCGTAGATTTTCCCGTCTAAACAGGAAAGAACCTCTGAGGCTTATTTCTCAGCCTTAGAGGATGCCTTTGTAGTTTTCTTTGTTTCTGGAGCCGGTGTTGCCGCCTGTTCTGTAGCACCTGCAGAAGCAATCTGGGCTTTCAGATCCTGGATCTCTTTCTCTGCCTCAGCGTTTTTCTTCTCCAGATCCTCGATCTTCTTATCTGCATTTTCAGCATACTTGGAAGCCTCCTCCAGCTTTTCTTTCAGATCCTGGATCTCTTTCTCTGCCTGTTCCAGCTTTTCAGAAGGTTCTACGTGTTCATGGATCGTATTACCGTCCATATCTGTGATCGTATATCCCAGGGCAATATATGTTTTTTTCTTTTCGTCCGGGATCTTCAATACTCTGTTTGCTTTTCTTGCTTTTAACATTATTTCTCCTTTCTACGGGAAAAGAACCATTTCTGGCTCTCTCCCATAACAAACATGGTTCAAATTATGCGTGTTTTGTAATGTTGAATGCGATTGCATTAACCTTATTCGGAAGTAAGAATACGTCCTCGAAGGATTCCTCGAAGTATTCCCACTTACCCTCAGATCCAGCAGACGGAGGATCCAGCTGTGCGAACTCATAGTTTGTAGGTGTAATGACTGCCAGCGGATGCACCAGGCACATGTTGATCTGATCTGCTGTAGAATCAACTTCCCAACCCTCTGTAAAGTCGTATGCAGTTTTCATCATGTCAGTAGGTACACTGTCCGGGATCTCTACTTCATCAATGGATGTGATCGCTCTCTTTAATGCTTCAGATCTCTTGGACACGTCAATAGTCTTGACGATAGCCTTTGCGTTGGTAATGAGAGTACGGACATCCGGAGTAACGTAGAGAATACGTCCAGCTCTCGGAACTCTCGCATTGTCCATTGCGGTCATCATCTTATCGAATACGTCAAGGACGTTATCCGTTGTGAGGACTGTCTGATCTGCTGTCTTGCTCTTTGCAGTATAATCCGCATACAGTTTGGAAATGAGATAGCAGTTCATTTCTGGGAACTTCTGCTCCTCATTGAACACTCTTGTAATGTTCGCAATGGAGGCTACCTGGTTTGTTTCCTGGATATCACGAGGATGAACCAAAGTGCTCCATGTTCTGTGGTTAGTTACCTGGAGTGGTGTCCAGGAGTTGTTGTAGTTACGTTTCTTCTGACCGATTGTGTCTCTGTCTCCGTCCACACGTCCGGTTGTAGTGATAGTCGGGATCTCAATCACGTTTGAGTTTACCCAGCGGTATCTTCCGTTGTTCGGTGTTGCAAAAAGAGCACCGAAGTAGAGTACATAAGGGAACTCCTGCTCCAGTGCCTGCTGATATTCTTTAGCATAATTTAAAGCTGCCATATTCTGTTATCCTCCTTAATTTTCTTTAGGCTGTCTTAATCTGTTAAAGCCCATGTTCAGGAATGGGTTCTGATTTCCTCCGGCTGGTGTTCCTCCGTTTGCTCCGGCAGAAAATCTCGGTGGATTTCCGCCCTGACCTCCGGCACTTGCTCCGGATCCTCCGTTGCCACCTTCGGCACCGGATCCAGCACCGCCATCCTTGTTTTCGGTTACGAATGCACCTTTGTAGTCCTCGTCCCCCATAAGGGAATCCATGAACTCTTTTGCTCCCAGGAATGTTCCGTTGTCATCCAACTGGAATTTCTTGGATCTCAGTTCATCCAGTACGCCTTTTCTTGCGGCTTTTGATGTGAACTTATATCCAGAGAGGAACATATCCTCAGCGTGGGATCTGCTCTGAGCTGCCATCTGGTCTCTCAATGCCTGAGTATCGGTGTTATACTTCTGTTCCCACTCAGAAACCTTTTTCTTGATTCCGTCAACGTCCTGATCCTCAAACGATTTAATCTGGGTGTTGGCATCTTCCAACTGCTTTTTCACTCCCTTGAGCTCAGTTTCTTTCGCATCGAATTTGTCCTTTGCGATATAACCGCCAGCTGACAGATCTACTATCTTGATGTTTTTATCTGCATCAATGGCAGCCTCCAGTTCCTCGGCAGTCATGGGAATGATCGCTCCGTTTTCGTCCTTCTTAAAAAGTTTCTTCAAAAAATCGTAAGCCATTGTCACTTACCTTCCTTTCTTCGCTGATTTCATTTAGATTCCGGTTCACTCCGGCTCTGCTATCGTGCATTTATATCCCGGCACGATGGGGAACTGAGTAGTTTATATGCCATTCCTCCAGGGCAAAACAAAAGGATTGCCTTTTATTGACAATCCCTCTGCGTAAAGCATACCTGAGAGCTTCGTATAGCCTCATGTACACCTTTTATTCCATTGTGTGATTATTTCTTCATTCTTACCGCTGATCGCCTATATCCGCCTCCTATTTAACCCATAGGTGGGAGATATCAGGATCACCGCCTTTCTACTCTTCTGTGAATATAACCCAGTCCTTAGCTGCCATATCTGTCTGAGATGGTGTCCATGGCACAAGCCCTTTCGGTGCATTTTCATTGTCGGTCACAAGTCCGGTAGTGACGATATAGACATACTGCTGAGTCATTTTGCTGTGTTCATCCGGGAACTGCATTTCAAGGTAAATCCCTTTTCCGTTCCAGCCTTTTCTTGCCACCTTAACGCCACGCTCCAGGAATTTGTACGCATCCCCGAATCCAAACGTAGCCTCTCCTCCAAGTTCCGGACAATTCTTACCATCCGCAAGAACCCATTCATCCGTTGCGATGTTTCCGAATGTGTAATCCGGAATCTGTGTCTCACGGATGTCCATATCAACGCCATCTTTTGTGTGCATGATGATTGTCTGTTTTTCCTTTGACCAGTACCAATAGCCAGCCCATGACGGCAGTTTTACCTTTTCTCCACGTTTCATCAATGCAAATGCTTCACTAAAATTCATGTGTGATTCCTCCTAATTTGATTTTTTATTCGCCCATACAGCCTTTTGAGCTGTGGATCTTCCAAAATTGACAATCTTCCCGTTGCTATCCTTGTACGCTACCACTTGGTTTCTGGCACTGTCGTAGTTCCGGTTGGTGTCATTACAGAAGTTTTTCAACTCCCTCTCTTTCTTTTTCAGCTTCACGCTCTCCGATGTAAAATCCTCCTGGATGCACTGGATCTGTACTTCACTTCGTGATTCCTGCATTGCCGCATCGTAACTGGAAAGAATACGTTTGATCTCTCGGATCTCTCTTTCATACGCTCTCTGAATCTGTGAACACTCATAATCTGTCAGCATATCGCCGTTGTATGAGTATTTCGCCCGGTCATATTCTGCCAGCCTCTCTTTTGAGTATGCCGGGCTTGATATTCCCGGCCAGTATGGATAGAAGCTGTGTCGGCAATTCCACCCACATAGTCCAGCTCCGGATCCGTATCCGGTAGAATCTACGAAATTCGGGTAATCTGGAGACGATCCGTGAATCTTAAAAACCCTCCCTTGCCACTCGGCATGAGAAGGTCTGGCTCCGGCATGGGCTGTGGTTTCGTAATATTCCACGTCCATGTCCTCAGCATATAGCTCTGTCAGCTTCCCGGCTGTCTGATTCAGTCCGGTTAATACAGATCTCCGGATCGCTACGTCAAGCTGTGATCTGTTCCCTTTCCCGTACAACACGTACCCACCATCTTTAGCAGCTTGTTTGATTGCCTCTCTGATCGCCTCATAGTACGAAAATCCGCCAGAAGTTGCTTTCATATAGGCAAGGTTGGTTGCCTCCAGATATAAGCCTCCAGTGGTGGATCCGGTTGTCATTGTCAGGTTGCGTATATTGCCATTCGTCTTTGCAATGGCAGCCTCTAACACCTGGTTCATTGCCGGAGATAATTTCAGGTCGATATCATAACCAGCTTTCAGAAGTGGTTGTGCATCATATCGCACCCCGGTTCGTGCAGAATCCTGAAAAAGTCTTTTTACCTCATTCTGCGACTTTCCGGATATCCTGGCAACGTCCTTCACGATGTCCTGCATCAGTTCTCCGTTCTCTCTGAGCTGTTTTACCTGCCATTTCGCACTATCCGTCATTTGTCCGGTCTTTACAATCCTACGGGCAATATCTTCCGCAATAGACTGATTCAGTGCGTCATACATGCCAAGCAGATAATCAGTGCATGAGTTCAGATACTCTGGTGTCAGCATGTGCCATTTTCCTGATCTTCCGGATCATTCCGGATATGATAAAAAGGGCATGTCCTTTTTATTTCATCCGTACACTCTGGGGGATCTGTTTCGCAGTCCCGGCACTGGTGGACGGACATAAGAAAATCCGGAACATTGTCCGGACTACCTATTATTGCCATATTCTCCTCCTACTCTTCCGGCGGATATGTGTTTTCCTCCGGGATGTATTCTTTTGCTTCCTCCTCGGTACAACCGAAGTACCACGCATAGAATTTCTCAACCTTTAATTTGCCAGCAAGCACCATAGACCATCGTCTCTGATACTCAACCTCTGTATCTTCCAGAACTCCATCCCCCCAGGAGCACAGCTTCTGGATCTCTCCAGCCGGAGTGATTCCGTACAGATCGCATAGCGTGTTCATAATTTCAATCAGACTATCTAATCCATTATCCCAGGCTTTCTGCATGTTGCTGACCGTTGTATAGGATCTCTGTTTTGACGCCTTGATCTCTGTAGCTGTCCGGTCAACCTGGTTTGGATTGGATAATGTCCCGTATGCAAGCCCACATAAAAACTCTACTCTCCTGAGCAATTCATCCAGCCCCTTGAACATGGAACTGTCTCTGATATCCGGGCTGTAAGGTTGGAGCATAGCGTTATTGTTCTTTCCTTCCATGTCGTAGGTACGGAACAATCGCTCACGTCCTCTCGGAAGGATCGGCTGTGCGTTCTTGTCAATATCAAAGATATCTTGTGATGCATCAATAGCAGCCTCTTTTGCTTCGTACTCCCAAAGGATCCGGGAATACTGGATATCTGCCTCCTGGATCACTTCAACTGCCCTGGAATAGGACGATGCTCCCAGTGGGGAATGAGGATCAATGTTGTTCGCTCTCGGAACCTTTACATACAAAAAGAACGGTCTTTCGATCCCGTCCATTTCCGTTACCGGCTCCAGTCCAGCCCATTCTTCGATTGTCTCCAATGGAACCTCCTGCATGAATGGGTGCTCCACGCTGATCTGATCGTCCTCGGTTGTCATCGTGTTTAGCCTCTCAGATCTGTATGCCTTATTTACTACTGTGTAGTGATCCCCCTCCAGGTTGTGATGCTCCAGGCGTGTATAGAGGTAATCTCCAACACGTTTAGAATCAATAAAGACAGCTCCCGTGATCTCTTTGTTGCTGTTGAATGCTGTTGGATAAAATCTGTTCGCCTGAATAAAATCCAACTGGATCTTGTCTGGCTTCCCGGTTAATGGATCCGATCCGGAAACATACGGCTTTATCGCAATTCCTCCAAGGGCTGCCCACATTTCTACGATGTTGTCAAAATTGCTGAGGTAGTTCTGGAATTGATCGTTGAGGAAATCAGCTCTCGCACTCCCCTCCAACTTGAACTCAAACTCTGTCAGGATCAGTCTGGAGAACTCCTCTGCGATTGCAGCCGGAAGGTTCATTGTCCTGGTGTCCGCTTCGCCTCCCATCCACGGGGGCTTATTTTCATACATTTGAAGCCATAAGGAAATAGCATTATCCATTACTCCGGATGTTGCTATCTGCACATTTAGCTTCCGTTCCAAATTCTGCTTCGGAAACATCTTTCCTACCACCCTCCTTAAAAAATCTGTAATAGCCAACTGTTTCCACCTCCTATGTGGCTTTCTTGATGTATTTGCCTATATCTCTTTCCCAGGTGTACTCAAAGGCATCCAGTGTATCTATATCGGACGTACCATCGTCCAATCTTTCCAGATCAATATTCTTAGGGTTCCACACTGCCATGCTGACAGCTTCCTGGAATGTCTCACATTCCTCGGTATAATAAAGCCGCCCCATAGCAGTAAGGGCGGTTGTGGCGAATATTCGATCATTGATTTTTGATTTCAAAGCATTTACGACCTTGATAGTTGCAAGTCCATTCTTTAGCAATGCTGTTTTCAATCCACGGATCAGAACCTGTTCTGCGGAATCTGCATATACCTTCGTGATATATCCATAATCTTTCAGGATCTCGTTTACGAACTTCACAAACAGCTTGCCAAGATCTTCCGGATCAATCTCCGCTACTCTCTTCTGGGTTTCCGGATCAATAGATCCCTCCAGGTATCGTTTGCTTTTCAAGACGATCAGTTTCTCGAATCCAACTGTCTCTCCGATTGCAACGAAAGAATGTCCAGATCCATTTCCACCGAAGTCCACACCGATATTTATTCGTGCGAATCCGCCTTGTTTTGCCAATTTCTGGGCTTCTTTCTTAGGCATAAGGTATTTGTTATCCCTGGCTGCTATCGAAGTGGCTAATTTAGCGTAAATCAAGCCTTCTGCAATGCTTCGTTTTCCTTCAATATCCCGGATGTACCAGATACTTCCTGGATCGTATCGGCTGATGATTTCGTCAATACGTTCCTGGGTAATGTTGATATTGTCAAAAATGGTAAAGTGTTCGTAATTGTAACCACCTACCAGCGTTCCCTTCCGGTTCTTCTCTTCCCACTTATCCAGATAATCAACATAGATCGGAGCTTTCGGGTGCTCAGGGTTCAGATCCCAGAATATCTTGATCTTCTTAGCGGCTAACTGTCGGTTGAACGCCTCTTTTATGGTGTTATCGTGGTGCAAGTTGATCTCTGTAGCAATCCACATACCGTATGAGTTACCACGGATCTTCTTGTAACTGTCCGATGATTTACCACCAGCAAAAATAACTACCTTTTCTTCAAAGTTCGTGTATGGACCTCGAATAATCAGGCAGTCATTGTCTTTATACTTACTCCATCGGCATTGTCCCCGGAAGATATACTCAAGTCCAAAGCCGTTGGCATCGCCTATATTCAATTTTGCATTCGCCATCGTGGATCCGGTGGCAAGGTGGAATTTATCTGGAGCACGGCACAATTCATAAGCGAAAGCAATAACATTATCTACCGTCTTTCCGGCACGAACAGCACCCTCAGCGATATTGTAGGTGTTATAGTGACACTTCTTGATATAATCCAGATGTTTCTGACCGAAATTGTAAGTGATGGTCTTGATCGGCATACAAACTACACCATCATTCAGGATCTCTTCCCATGCGCTGTACCCGTGAATCAGAGCCAAGACATCTGAGATATCCTCGATCTCGACCGCCGCACCCTGTTCTTTCTGTTTCTCATACTCGAACATTTGCTCTTTCAGTGCAAGCTCCGGATTAAATCCGGCAGTATCTCGGATGAACTCCATCGCCCGGACATTCCCTTTCATGGCTTGTTGCATTGCACATACGTTGATCCAGTCAGCATACGTCCAATCGCAGTCCAGAAGTCCCAGACTTTGCATCTGGGCTTTCATCGCTGGTGTAATTTCCATGTTCAGAAGCTCTTGCATGGAGTTTTTCATGTTCTTTCTCCGCTTCTTAGCAGCTGCTGACGCAAGACCAGCTTTCCGTGCGTTTGCACGGCGTTGTTCCGGAGTTATATCCGTTCTGTTTTGTATTAAGTTTTCCTCATTTGACACATCACCACCTACCAACTTTTGTTATATTTCTGAGGAACGAAAAAGGCACCTCCGGGTGTCCGGAAATGCCTCTCATTTGCTTTTGTGTTCTATTGTGGGTGCAGGATCTCGGCTCCGCCTCCCTGCCGCCTCTCGGCTTTACATCACGCCTATGTTGATATCATCAAAAAGGGAAAGCTGTCTGTATGCAAGTGACTGATCCTCTTCTATGAAGAAATCTGCCTTTGTCTTGCCTTTCATTTTTCCCTGGCGTGTATGTACGTCATACGCATAATCAGGAATCGGAATGTTTTCATTTCTTGCCTCTTCCATGTAGGCGTTGATCTGATCGTCTGTGAACCCTCTTTTCCGATCGTAAACGAAATTGGAAAGCACATCCGCATCTCTACTGTGTGGCTGAGTGCATAATAAAATGACCGCTTTGGAAATAAAGATTCTTCCTCCGAGCTGATCCCCTCTCTTTCCCTTGTTCACTATCTTGAATCCTTCGTACAGTGCCATGATCTCTTTTGTGATCGGGCCGTAGCAATCTTCCGCTGATACTGTCAGTAATCTCTTCCAGCAATACTCGCTGTACTTTGGGAAAAGTTCCAGTGCGAAATATCCTGCACATCTGACGTCTCCTCTTCTGATTGCTTTCTGCAATGATGAAGATACTAAGTAAAAATCGTAGCCTCTCTGTGTTCTCAAATCATATCCCATATTCTGTTACCTACCTTTTCTTTTATTGTAGCGTACAGAAAAACCGATGTAAAGGCGTGTACTGCAATTTAACGAAATGTTCACAAAACCTTGATTTTACGGTGTTTCCCGGTCTTTCAGGATCTCTTTTCTCCTTACTCCTACCTGGTACATGAGCATATCGTTTTTTATCCCTTCCGGGATCTCTGCTCTCCTGATGATCCCCAAACATTTCTTTGTATTCTCATTGAACTTGATAACTTCCTGGAGTAGTGAAGCTTCATATGCGTCTGCAATAGCTGGCACATCCTTATCCAGGCAATGGCTACTCCAGTACGGATGCAGCCGATCAACGAATGTATGAGAAGGGTTTACTCTTGGATCCAGCACGAACAACTCTCTCAATTCCTCATAGTCTACATCCATTTCAGAAGCGATAAAATAGAATTGCTGGCAAAAGGAAACTTTTGTTGCCAAAAAAGAGTTCTCCATGTATTTTGTTAATTCTGCCGTTCTACTGTCCGTTATCCTAAACTGGTGTCTGGCATCGTATACATGCTGTAAAACCTGGATGACTTCAATGCAAGCCTTTCTCTCTCCTCCCAGGATTGTAAAGTCGAAGCGAAAGTTGTTGCAATGTTGCGTACCTCCGTAGTATTCCGGACTGAATATGATTCTCTTTCCAGTTTTTACCCGGAGCTGTTCCGTGGTTCCTGGAGATACTGTGCTCTTAATCACGTAGATCTCCGCTTCATTCTCCATGATCGCATTTTTTACCTCTGAGGTATCGCATAGCACTCTCTCTTCCTTTCGGATCGGCGTGTCCACACAAATAAATGCAATATCGTAACGGACTCCGTAAGGAACTTCAATTTTGTTCTCTTCCGGTTTATATTTGTCTATGACGTCCGGGTGCAGCACTTCCAGTTCCTTCTCCAGGTTCTTCCCTACTACCCCGTGTCCAACTATCAGGATCCTCATTCTATCTCCTCACTTTCACTTTTGACTGATTGGTTTTGAAATTATGTTCGTAATATTTCCCCCACTTATTTTTCAGGTACTCTATGGTTTCATTCATGGTGCTTGAATTTTTATTCGTGTTGTTCCCTCCGCTGTTCTTGTCATACTGTGCTTTGGCTCTCATGTATTCCGGAACAATAATGATCCGGTTATTCAGAAGCTCGCTCAGCTGAAAATCTGTATCTGCCTTAAACCGGACATTTTCATCATATCTGGATTTTAATGATGCCTTATTGAACCAGCACACTAATCCGATCGTAGAGGAAAACCGGAACTCCTCATTATACTTGATAACGGATTCCTGCATCCTGATACTTGCAAACCCCAGGTTCAGATCGCTCAGGATCTGTCCGATCCGCACCAACTCGGCGTCTATGATGTCCGGATCCGGGATCTCTTCCATGTTGACTTTATTCACATAAGAAAAACGCTCGATGTCATCATCAATCTGTACGATAATGTCCTCGGGCGTATGGTCTATGATCCACTGTCTGATTTTTGGCAAGCTGTCTATTTCCTGATCCGGTGCAGCTAGTATCTTCCTTACTCCTGCATCCCGGTATAGCTGTTCTTCCGATTCTCTGACTACATAGGTGCAATCATTCAGAACCTTGTCTGTCTTTATGCAGTCATATCTTTTGTAGGATGGAACGTAGATCCCGAAGGTTTTATCCTTCTTCATCGCCTGCCCCTTCCTGGCTTTCCTCTTCCTGATCTGGAGATCCGGCATCCGCAGCACTCACTATCTGAGCTTTCATATTGTGATACCAGACAGCTCTTGCTTTCAATTTCTTTTTGGAACCCATCCGGACGATCGCACCATCTATTCCCAGGTTCCGGGTAAGCTCATTATAATCCAGCTCATTCTTGCAGACGATCAATACATAATTGTATTTCTCCAGGTTGATAAGCTCCATTTCTTTTTTCTTCCGCTCGTTCGGATCCAGCTCTTTCAGATCCAGGCCAAGATCTGTAGTCAGATCTGCTGTCCAGTCTGCCAGCAAGTCCAGATCCCACTCTCCGGCGTGTGTATTGTCCTTTATGTTGATAGCTCTCAGATCCGCCTCAGAATAGCCGATCAATCGCTTACATAGAACAATCCTATCCGGATCCTGAGCAGCCATTGTGGTTGCTCTCTGGTTGCTTCCAATGGCGTTATTATTTTCATCAATCAGGAATAAACCGAAATCTCCATACTGTTCTATGGATCTTTCCAGCTCTTCTTTCTTTTTCTTTTTGATCTTTCGTGGGTTCCCGAATCCGAACTTAATATCTCCTACTCGCATCTCCACTACTTCGATCCTCTTTTTGTTCGTTTCATCCATGCTATTGCACCACTCCTTTCCCATTCCGGCAATAAAAAAGAACGTATCATCCGATACGATCTCTTTGGAAGAATTATACGTCAGGGTAGAAACAATTCTGTGTATCATGCTTCCACGGATATCCCAGGCATCCGAAGATACCTGGGAATCATGGGAAAGAATGAGTACACCACAGCACCATGCAAATGCAAGCTCGGTTTCCCTTGCTTCACAATTTGCAGTTTATACTATATCATCGGCTGAAATGACAGTCAAAGGAAGAAAAACGGAAATTAGTCCCGGATCTCATATAAAACCATCGCATCCAGCCCAAAAAATAATGTGGTCAGATCGTTTCTTGCCTCTTTTGCGTCCTTCTGAATATTGCTGATATCTGTCTGGTAGATCTCAGCGATCTCTTTTGTTGT
>ENA-USZI01000480-USZI01000480.1-human-gut-metagenome-genome-assembly--contig:-NODE-480-length-29379-cov-11.035731_pt1 | contig 29379 bp, 24 predicted proteins | sample MGYA00250042_ERZ773532 | MGnify/ENA primary metagenome ERZ773532 (study PRJEB29103, sample SAMN06112036) | human gut metagenome | biome: human gut; feature: ankylosing spondylitis patient; material... | reverse complement strand
ACGGCATTGGTCTCGCAGGCACGCATTATGAGCGATATCTTGTCCTTCATAGTTTTCACTCAAAAAAGGGCGGGAAATCCGGCAAATTGAAAAGGATTTTCACAAATAAGTCATACTAATGCGGCTGATTTGGGCGCTCTGCACAGAAACGATCGCGAATTTGTAGTCAAAGCCCCTCTTGCCAAGCGGCGGGGATTCTTTTATACTTTTCTTAAAGGAAAACTTCCCGACAATGGTGTTGGCGTGTGCGGCCGGCCCTTCCGGCGGGAAATGGAGCAGGAAAAAGGAGACCATCATGTCTACGACCACAAACTTCTGGGAGCTGCTGCAGCAAAGGCAGGATGAACTGACAAAATCCGGCCGTGCTGTGGCGGATTACCTTGTCCACCATGCCGACGAGGCACAGTACCTTTCCATTTCCTCCCTTGCGCGGGAATGCAAGGTGGCAGAGGCAACGGTGTTCCGCTTCTGCCGGGCATTGGGCTTTGAGGGCTACCATGAGATGCGCATTTCGCTGGCGCAGGCCAACGCCACCGGTGCGCTGGTCAACCAGCATGAGCCGGAGCCGGGCGCTACCACCGCCAGCCTGTGTGAGCACGCCAGCGGCCTGTTTCTCACTGCTATCAACGGCACCCAGAATTCTCTTTCGCCCGAAGCCGTGGAGCAGGCTGTGGACCTGATGCGTGCGGCGCGGCAGGTGTTCTGCCTGGGTCAGGGCGGCAGTATGCTGCTGGCCAACGATATCTGCGCCCGCTTTTCCAGCCTGTCCAATAAGTTCCGCACCGCAGGGGACAGTCATCTGCAGATCCTGGCTGCCAGCCTGATGGGCCCGGAGGATGTGGTGCTCTTCATCTCCTATTCCGGCGCGACCCGCGATATGCTGGAAACGCTGCGCACGGCCAAGGCATCCGGCGCAAAGATCATTTTGCTCACCCATTATGAGGATTCGCCCGGCGCAGCCATGGCAGATGTGGTGCTGCGGTGCGGTGCGCAGGAGAGCCCGCTGGATTCCGGCAGCATCCCCATCAAGGTGGCGGTGCTTTATGTGGGCGAGGTGCTTCTGCTCCGCTATATGCTGGATGACCCTGAGCATACCAACGAAGCCCAGGACCGCACCAGCGAGGCAGTGGCCATCAAGCTGATCTGAACAGTAAAACAGGCGGCAGCCAACTTTGGTTGGAGCCGCCTGTCTTTTCGTTATAAGAGCGCTATAGTTTCATCCGGGAACTGCTTCTGGTAGTAGGTCACCTTCCACCGGATAGTTTCCGGTTCCACCGGCGCAAAGTGGAGCGAGGAACAGGCGGTGCGGGTATCACCCTGCTGCTTTCCGCTCACAAAGATCGCCGTTGGGCCGTCTGCCCCGCCGATGATGCCAATGGCTCCATCTTCTGTGGGTGCGTCGCTTTTCCGGATGGGCTTATCACTAGAGGCACAGTCGTTCACCTGCACCCAGCCGGTGGTCACGGCGGGGGTCAGGGTGTAAGTCATTTCCACAAATTCCCGGGGCCATTCCATGGGCGGCCCCATGTGGGGGAGGTCATTCTCCGGCAGCCGGGCCGGTTTCAGGTTTTTGACCGTCAGCACGCAGGGCACACCGGTGACGGGGTGGGCAAACTCCACGACCTTTCCGGGCGCTGCCGTGAACTGCACCGCTTCGGCAGGCTGTTCCCGCTGGGTGAGGGTCAGTGTCAGGCTGGTGATGTGGGCAGGCCTGCGCTTTGTCGCCCAGGGAAAGCTCCACTGCCGGAGATCCCAGCCCTGTTCCGGGTCAAGCCCGTAGTGCTTCACGATGTCCCGCGCCGCCTGTTCACCGCTGCAAACAATCTCCTCTTCGGAGCGGAGGGGGTTATAATATTCCCCGGCACCGCGGCTGTACTCCACGGTTTTGCCGTTGATGGCTGCACTTGGCAGATAGTCAAAAGAACCAAACGGGTCCTCGGCTTCGGCCAGTTCGACAACTTCCGGCGGGCATTCGTCAATATCCATCCCTTCATAAGCGGCCAACTTCTGGTAATGTGCTTCGATCGCCTCACGCTCCACCCGGCGGCAGATGTCTACAACCAGCCCTTTTCCACAAAGGTAAATCGCCGGGATGATGAAATGCTGCCCGCCCCACACCGAGTGTGCCCCGCAGGACACTTCCTGCCCGGGGCGGCCCCGATGCGGGCGGTGACAGCCCGGATTGTCCTCAAAATAAACCTTCCACTCCATCTGCGTTCCACCTTTCTGCTCAATTTTCTCTATTGTAGCGCAGAGGGATTTTTCTGTCAACCGACGCTTTTTCGCTAGGTGCCGCTCATATCCTGCCGCCTGTCCGAATAGACTGTTTCCGAGAAGCAGACGCAGAAGGTGCGGCCTTGCCGCCCGGTGCGGACGGGAGAGAGGAGAGAGCAATTTGGAAAAACAGGAGTGTTTGGAAGCCACTGTCTGCCGGGAGATCGGGGCACGCACCGGCGGGGAGATCCTGATTGGCGTGGTGGGGCCGGTACGCACCGGCAAGAGCACCCTCATCAAGCAGTTTATGGAGCAGCTGGTGCTGCCTGCCATCGGCCAGGCGGACGCAAAGCTTCGGGCCCGGGATGAGCTGCCGCAGTCGGCGGCAGGGCGAACGATCATGACCACAGAGCCGAAGTTCATCCCGGAGCAGGCCGTGCCGCTCCAACTGGAGGGCGGCGGGGAATGCCGTATCCGGCTCATCGACTGTGTGGGCTATATGGTGGAGGGAGCCATGGGCCACGAGGAGGACGAGAAGCCCCGCATGGTCAAAAGCCCCTGGTTCGAGGAAGAGATCCCCTTTGACCTTGCCGCTGAGACCGGCACCCGCAAGGTCATCCGGGATCACTCCACCATCGGCATCGTGGTCACCACCGATGGCTCCATCAGCGAGATCCCCCGGGAAAACTACCTGCCCGCCGAAAAGCGTGTGGTGGAGGAGCTGGAAGCGCTGGGCAAACCCTTTGTCATCCTGCTCAACAGCACCTGCCCGGATGCTCCGGAGACAAAGGCTCTGGCCGCAGAGCTGGAACAGGCATACGGACGCACGGTCCTGCCGGTGAGCTGTCTGGATCTGCAGAAAGATGACCTGCTGTCCATCCTGCAGCGTGTCCTCTACGAATTTCCGGTGCGGGAGCTGGATTTTGCCATTCCCCGCTGGGTGACGATGCTGGAAAAGGGCCACTGGCTCCAGAACGAGATCTACACGGCGGCGCTCCAGTTTTCAGAGAAGATCAGCCGGATGAAGGATGTTCCGGCCCAGAACAGTGCCGGAGCGCTGGCTGGGGATTCGGTGCAGGAGTCTGCCCTGAGCGGCATGAACCTTTCCGACGGCGTGGTGCGGGTGACCGTTCTGCTGAAGCCGGAGGTGTTCTACCGCGTTCTCAGTGAGCAGACGGGGCTGGAAATTGGCGATGAAGCAGGCCTGATGCCCTGCATCATTGAGCTTTCCCGGGCAAAGCGGGAGTACGAGAAGATCCGCAGTGCACTGGAACAGGTGGAAGCCACCGGCTACGGCATCGTGATGCCCAACATTGAGGAGCTCTCGCTGGAGGAACCGGAGATCGTCCGGCAGGGCGGACGGTACGGTGTCCGGCTGGAAGCCAGCGCACCCTCCATCCATATGATGAAAGCCGTCATCCACACCGAGATCAGCCCCATTGTGGGCACCGAGAAGCAGAGCGAGGATCTGGTGCAGAGCCTTCTGGGCGATTTTGAAGCAGACCCGGAGAGGCTGTGGGAATCGAACATCTTCGGCAAGAGCCTGCATGAACTGGTGAATGAGGGACTGCAGAACAAGCTCCTCCACATGCCGCAGGAAGCCCGCACCCGCCTGCAGGAAACGCTGGAACAGGTCATCAACGATGGCTGCACCGGATTGATCTGTATTCTGCTGTAATATAAAACGACCCTCTCAGTCACGCTGACGCGTGCCAGCTCCCCCGAAGGGGGAGCCAACGCATCTGACAGGAAGAAAACTGCTGATTTGCAGAATCTTACCTCGAAGCTGCAATTGCCTCTCCCTTTGGGAGAGGTGGCAATGCGGAGCATTGGCGGAGAGGGTCGTTCTTATTTTTGATAAAACCTCAAACAGCCTTCAAAACTGCTCAATGTATCATGGAATCGGATCCCCTGTGCGGCCAGCTTTGAGCTGTCCATCACAAGGTTGCGGGAGAAATCAGCAGGCTCGATCTGCACCTGCACGCCCAGCGCTTCGGCAAACTGCCGGGCCGTTGTGACCATGTCGGCATCGTTCCCGCTGCCAAAATTGTATACACCGCCGGGCAGCTGCAAGGCGGGGAAGAGCTGTTCCGTCACCTCCCGCACCCAGCTGACACCCCGGTGATCGTGTGGCGAAAAGCGAACGGGAGTACCGTTTTGTGCGGCCTGCAGCAGGTTCAGCGGCAGATTGCCCCGGAGGGGCAGGCCATCACCGGGCAGATCGTACATCCAAGGGGCCCGCAGAAGCACCGCCTCCGGGCAGAGCGCAAGGATCCGCTCCTCGGCCTCCAACTTGTGCTGACCATAGGTGTTGGCGGGGGAGAGCAGCAGCGTTTCAGGCAGGGGGCCGGGCTGGGTCACACCTGCGTACACCTGATCCGAGCTGAATGAGATCAGTTTGGCCCCGGTGTCCCGTGCAGCTTTTGCCATCCAGACAGGCAGTTCGACGTTGGCACGCTGGGATTCCTCCGGGTGCTGCTGGCAGTAGCCGGTATCGGACAATGCCGCCAGATGAAGGATGACATCCGGCGGCACGGTTTCCACAAAATGGCGAATGGCAGTTTCATCGGCAGCGGCCAGAGATCCGCGCGGGAAGGTGAAAAGCTCTGCACGGCCCTGCCACTGGTGCAGTACCCGGGAACCCACAAAGCCGGAGGAGCCGGAAATTAAGATCTTCATGCTCAGTGCACCAAAAACAGTTCCAGCACAAGCACCACGGCACAGCAAGAGACGGATACCTGAAACAGACTGGCTCCGAACCATGCGGCGGCGATGCCTACTACCAGCGCAGCTGCACCGGCAATGGGGCTCTGGGTGGCGTTGATGATGGCCGGGAAGGTCATCACGGCCAGCGTTACATAGGGCACATAGTAGAGGAAGGACTGGATGAACTGGTTTTTGATGGGTTTGCGGATAAGGGTCAGCGGCAGCACACGGATGGCGTAAGAAACGGCGGCCATCACGGCGATATAGGCCCAATTATTGTAGGTCATGCCTGCACCTCCTCAGTTCCGGCAGTTTCCGGTGCTTCGGGTGTAACAGGGAACAGAACGGCTGCCCCGCAGGAGATCAGCACCGTCAGCAGGATGGTGCGGGTGCCGTCCGAAAGGGAAGCGATGCCGGGCAGGCAGCCGCAGGCAAAGCTCAGGGCAAAGCTCAGGGCAAAGCTCAGCATCACCAGCACGGCAACGACCCTGTTCTTCCGGGCGGGGGGAATGATGATGGCCAGGAACATGCCGTACAGTGCCACGCTCAGGGCGCTGACCACACGCACGGGCAGCAGGTTGCCCGCAATGATGCCCAGCGCTGTGCCCATGGCCCAGGCGGGGGCTGCCAGCGCAATGGCACCGTAGGTGTAGAACGGGTTCAGATAGCCGGGCCGTGCGATCGTGATGCCAAACAGCTCGTCGGTGACATCGTAGCCGATGATGAGCCGGTGGAAGAATGGCGTGCCGGGGGCAAATTTCTGGGCCAGAGCACAGCTCATCAGCAGGTAGCGCGCGTTGGCGATCAGGGTGATGATGGCAACTTCCAGATAGGTGGCACCGGCGGCGATCAGCGAAAAGGCTGCATACTCACCGGCAGAAGCATTGTTGAACAGGCTTGCAAAAAAGCCCTGAATGGGGGTCAGCCCCGCATTGCGGGCTGCAATGCCCAATGAGAACGAGACAGCAAAATAGCCCAGCGCAATGGGCACGCCATCCCGCATCCCCTCGCAGAATACCTTGCGGCTGAATGCGTAGGGCTTTTGAGTGGTTTCCATGAGTGGTTACTCCTTTCCTACTTCAAGACACAAAAATAAGTATAGCACATCCGGTAGGAATTGACAAAAGAAAAAGGCTCAGGTTTTTGATCAAAACCTGAGCCTTTTTCAAAGAAGGGAGCGTGGCTTAATCCACAACATCCTCAAACTGGCTGTTGTACAGGTCAGCGTAGAAACCGCCGGCCTCAATGAGCTGGTCGTGGGTGCCCTGCTCCACAATGTCGCCGTCCCGCATGACAAGGATGAGGTCTGCATCCCTGATGGTGGACAGGCGGTGGGCAATGACGAAGCTGGTACGGCCCTGCATCAGGTTGTCCATAGCAGTCTGGATGCGCTGCTCGGTGCGGGTGTCCACACTGCTGGTGGCCTCGTCCAGGATCAGGATGCGGTTGTCGGCCAGAATGGCCCGGGCGATCGTCAGTAGCTGCTTCTGGCCCTGACTGACGTTGGAAGCGTCCTCGTTCAGCTCCATCTGGTAGCCGCCGGGCAGGGTGCGGATGAAGTGGTCGGCATTGGCGGCCTTGGCAGCGGCAATGACCTCTTCGTCGGTGGCATCCAGACGGCCATAGCGGATATTCTCCATGATGGTGCCCTTGAACAGCCAGGTGTCCTGCAGCACCATGCCGAAGCCCTCGCGCAGGGCACTGCGGTCAAAGTCGCGGATATCGTGGCCGTTCAGGGTGATGGAGCCGGAATCCACATCGTAGAACCGCATGAGCAGCTTGACCATGGTGGTCTTGCCAGCACCGGTGGGGCCAACGATGGCGACCTTCTGGCCGGGCTGCACCTTGCAGCTGAAATCGTGGATGATGGTCTTTTCGGGCACATAACCGAACCGGACATGGTCAAAGGTGACCTGACCATCAATGCAGGCGGGGTCTGCCCGGCAGGCAGGGTCGGCCAGCTGAGCCTCTTCGGGCTCGTTCAGGAACTCGAACACGCGCTCGGCAGCGGCGGCCATGCTCTGCAGCATGTTGGACACCTGTGCCAGCTGCTGGATGGGCTGGGTGAAATTGCGGACATACTGGATAAAGGCCTGGATATCGCCGATGGTGATGATGCCGTTGGCGGCAAAGATGCTGCCGACGATGGCAACAGCCACATAGCCCAGGTTGCCCACAAAGTTCATAATGGGCTGCATCAGGCCGGAGAGGAACTGGCTCTTCCAGGCAGATTCAAACAGCTTGTCGTTGGCGGCGTTGAAGTCCTCCAGCACGGCGGCCTCCCGGTTGAAGGCCTTGATGACATTGTGGCCGGAGTAGACCTCCTCCACCTGACCGTTCACAACACCCAGGGTGGCCTGCTGGGCCTTGAAGTATTTCTGGCTGAACCTGACCACCAGCATCACCAGGACCAGAGAAACAGGCAGGATGAGCAGTGCGATCAGGGTCATTTTGGGGCTGATGGACAGCATCATGATCAGCACGCCGATCATGGTGGTAATGCTGGTGATGAGCTGGGTCACGCTCTGGTTCAGGCTCTGGCCCAGGGTGTCCACATCGTTGGTGATGCGGGAGAGCACCTCGCCGACAGTCCGCTTTTCAAAGTAGGCCAGCGGCAGGCGGTTGATCTTCTCGCTGATCTGGCGGCGGAAATCATAGCAGACCTTCTGGGAAAGGCCGGTCATCAGCCAGCCCTGAATGAAGCTGAATGCCGCAGAGCAGAGGTACATGGCCAGCAGGATGAGCAGGATCTTGCCGATGTAGGCAAAGTCGATGCTGCCGATCCCCCGCAGCTTGGCGATCCAGCCGGTGGCAAGGGCCGTGGTGGCCTTGGCCAGAATTTTGGGGCCTGCGATATTGAAAATGGTGGAAAGGATGGCAAAGACCATCACAACGATGAGGGAAAGCTTATACTGGCGCAATGCGCTGAGGAGCTGCCGCAGAGTGCCATTGAAATCCTTGGCGCGCTCGGTGGTCTGTTTTCCGGGTCTCGGCATATCACTCATCCTCCTTTCCGGTGTTCAGGTTCTGCAGGTTGAGCTCCTTCTGGCTCAGCTGGCTCCTGGCGATCTCCTGATATTCAGGGCAGGTGGCCATGAGCTGCGCGTGAGTACCCTTGCCCACCAGCCTGCCGTCGTCCAGCACCAGGATCTGATTGGCGTGGAGGACGGTGGAAATGCGCTGTGCCACGATGATCACAGTGGCATTGTCAGTTTCTTCCTTCAGCGCACGGCGCAGGGTGACATCCGTCTTGTAGTCAAGGGCAGAAAAGCTGTCGTCGAACAGATAGATCTTCGGATCCTTGGCAATGGCACGGGCGATGGAGAGCCGCTGCTTCTGGCCGCCGGACACGTTGGAGCCGCCCTGTGCAATGGGGCTTGCATAGCCCTCAGGCTTTGCGTCGATGAACTCGGTGGCCTGTGCGATGGAAGCCGCCTTCTTCATGCCCGCATCGGTGATCTGCGCACCGCCGAATTTCAGGTTGCTCTCGATGGTGCCGCTGAACAGAACGCCCTTCTGGGGAACATAGCCCAAAAGGCTGTGGAGCTGCTCCTGCGGCATCTCCCGCACATCGATGCCGTCGATGGTCACGCGGCCGCCGGTGACATCATAAAAGCGGGGGATGAGGTTGAGCAGGCTGGATTTGCCGCAGCCGGTGGAGCCGATGATGGCTGTGGTCTCGCCGGGGTTTGCGGTAAAGCTGATGTGCTCCAGCGCGTCGCTGTCGGCGCCGGGGAAGCGGAAGCTGACATCCTCGAACCGGACCACGCCATCCCAGTCCTTCTTTTCAAGGGCGGGCTTTGCGGTGGCAGCGTCGGGATCATGGATGGAAGCCTTGGTGCGGCAGACCTCGTCGATACGGTCAGCAGCCACACCGGCACGGGGAAGCATCACGGCCACCATGGCCAGCATCAGGAAAGACATGACGATCTGCATGGTGTAGGTGATGAATGCGATCATCTCGCCCACCTGCATATTTCCGGCATCCATGGCCTTGCCGCCGAACCAGACGATGAGCAGGCTGGTGCCGTTCATGATCAGGGTCATAAAGGGCATCATGGCCACCATGGCGCGGTTGGTGAACAGCTGGGTTCCCATCAGCTCCCGGCTGGCAGCATCAAAACGCTTTTCCTCAAAGGATTCGCGGCTGAATGCACGCACCGGCATCACGCCGGTCAGGATCTCGCGGCTGACGAGGTTCAGCTTGTCCACCAGGGTCTGCATGATCTTGAACTTGGGCATGGCGACGCTCATCAGAACCGTGATGAGCAGAAGCAGAGCGGCCACGTCCAGCACGATGATCCAGGCAAGGCCGGTGTTGCCCTGGGTGACGTGCATCACGCCGCCGATGCCCAGAATGGGGGCGTAGGCCACCATGCGCAGCAGGATGACACAGGTAAACTGCACCTGCTGGATATCATTGGTGGTGCGGGTGATCAGGGAAGCAGTGGAGAAATTCTCGATCTCCGCGTTGGAAAAGTGGATGACCGAGGAGAAGGTCTCTCTGCGCAGCTCCCGGCCGATGGAAGCTGAGACGCGGGAGGCAATCAGGCCCACCAGAATGGCAACGACCACCATCAGCAGGGTCAGGGCAAGCATCTGGCCGCCCACACGGAAGAGGTAGACCATCTGTACATCATGGGAAACGCCCTGTGCCTCATATTCCAGGCTGACCAGCAGGGTGGCCTGACTTGCCATGCTGGAAAGGGTGGTCTCGTCCACCTGTTCCATGGCGCTGGCCAGCTGCTGCCGGATCATTTCCCGGGAAAAGCCGGGCATCTGGGCCATGGCTGCGAACTGGGCACAAACGGCATCCAGATCTTCTGCCGTGGGAGCAGCGGTCATGGCTTCCGCTTCATCCCCGGCAGGGGCATTGGCATTCTGCGCCGCCGCCATATACAGCACGATATCCGGTGTGGTAACGGCCTCCTCCAGAGCGGTGCGCTCAGCATCGGTCAGGTCGCTGCGGAGTTTCAGAACACCGTTGTCCTGAAGATAATATCCGTAGGCATTCTGCAGTGCAGCCGCATCCTCTTCGCTCATCAAAAGCGAGAGGGCATCCAGTGTGCTTTGGCGCACAGTCTCCGGCAGGGGGCTTTCAATGCCGCCCTGCTGGATGCCGGTGTCCACGATCCTGCTCGTGTAATCCGGCAGGGAAAGGTCGCAGTAGGCCTGCACGAACAGCAGAGCCACCACGGCAAGGCAGGCGGCCCAGTGGCGGGCCAGCTGCTTGAAAATTTTACCCATTTTCGTTTTCTCCCTTCAATTTTGCTTGTTGCTCCGCATTTTCCGCTTCCACAGCCTCCAGCAGTACACCGGTCAGGGAGAACAGCTGCTCCCGCTGCTCTTCCGGGATGCGGCAGATGACCCGCTCAAAGTAACGGCTGATGGCAGTTTCGACCTGGCGGCTGGCATCCAACCCCTTTTCCGTGGGGCGCACCAGCGTTTTGCGGCGGTCATTGGGGTCTGTGATCCGCTCAATGAGTCCATCCTGCTCCAGCTGGCGAAGCGCGCGGGAAACAGCGGGCAGGGGCTGTTTGACGGCGGCAGCCAGATCGGAAACATAGATGGTGCCGTTTTGGCCATGCTCTTCAATGGTCATCAGCACGCCTTCCAGCATGATGAAATGACACTTGGGGCAGCTTTCCAGTGCCATTTTGGCACCGCGTTTGCCTTCCGTGCTCAGCCGATGCAGATAATGGATCGCGGCGAACAGTTCCGGCGCGCTCTTCTGCGGCATACGAATCCTCCTTATCACTTGACAGATACAAATACTTAACACATGATAACTATTTGCTGATGATAATAATATACCCGCCTGCATCGGAATGCAAGCGGGCAAACATGAACTTTTTGAAAACTCTGAAGATCCTGCGCATCAAGGAGAAAAATCACTCGTGGAGCTGACGTTCTTCCACCAGACTCTCTCGTTTGCTGCTGATACGTCCCAGCCCGTAGGCCAAAAACGTGGCGCAAAGCAGGTTCAGCCATGCCAGCGATGCACCGCTGAAGGTGTTGGTAACGCCGATGAGAAGGTTTGCCAGACAGAGCAGCCTCACCATCTGTCCAATTTTGTTCAGGTGGGAGATACGGGAATCCACATCCGAAAACATATCAAAGGGACCTAGCTGGGCGCTGCGGCGGAAATATCCCCAACTGAAGCAATGCCCAACGCTCTGTGCTTCCAACTCTTCCATGAAACTTTCAAAATCCGGGGAACTGTCCAGCATGGCAAGCCGGATGATGTACTGGCCGGGTTCCGTCTTTTCAAAGGTGTAGGTGCAGAACCCGGCATTCTGCAGGGCCCAGCCCTCCTGCGCCATTTCGTTGAGCCAACGTTCTTCTTTTTCAAATTCCCAGACCCAGAAATTCCGATGCAGCGTTTTTGTTTCACTCATACCTGTTCCTCCTGTAAAATGGCGCGGCCATTGGCAGCAAGCTCCTCCAGCCGGACCAGCTCCTGTTTGAGCACCTTCAGCCCGGCGGAGGTCAATTGGTATTCTTTTTTGCGGCTCCCGCTTTCCATGGGCAGGGGAGAGATCCACCCCTTTTCGCACAGGGCATTCAGGGCACCGTACAGGGTTCCGGCAGCCAGCCGTACCCTTCCGCCGGAGAGCTGCTGGGCTTCCTGCATGATGCCGTAGCCATGCCGCGGATGATAGAGGGAAAGCAGGATGTAGTAGGTGGTTTCCGTCAGTGCCAGATTTTCCACTATATCACCTCGCTTTGTATCGCTATGCGATATATCATGGATGCATTATATCGCTTCTCGATATAACTGTCAAGGGGCTGAAAATAAAAAAGCTCTCCCGGAGGGGAGAGCAAAGACAAACAACCAGAGAAAACCGGTCAACGATCGTGGAACAGTCGGTTATCCACCCAGATGCAGACGCAGGCACCCAGCACAGAGATGACGAAGGAGCTGATGCTGCCGGTGGCATGGATGCCGATGAGGCCGAACAGGAACTCGCCCACAAAGCTGCCCAGAATGCCCAGCACAATGTTGCGGCCGGTGGAAGTCTGGGTGCCCATGAAGCGGTTAGCAATGTGACCGGCCAGAGCGCCTACCAGCACGCCCACGAGCAGGGAAGCCAGCAGGCCGATCAGAGAGAACAGGCCCATCAGCACGCCCACCAGAGCGCAAATCAGGGCAAGGACGATCAGAATAGATAATGTAATCATACAGAAGCCTCCTTGGTTTCTTTTGTAAGAACGGCGTTTTCTGCCGCGTACCGGCAGATGTCGTTCAGACAGCACTTTTCACATTCGGGTTTGCGGGCATTGCAGACAGCCCGGCCATGCATCACAAAGCGGTGGCACAGGTCACTGCCTTCCTCCGGCGGAATGATCTTCCACAGGGCCATCTCCACTTTCTGCGGCTCCTTGATGCCGTCCACCAGCCCGATCTTATTGCAAAGCCGGATGCAGTGGGTGTCTGTGACGATGGCGGGTTTGCAGAACACATCGCCCATGATCAGGTTGGCGCTCTTGCGGCCCACGCCGGGCAGTGCCAGCAGCTCTTCAAAGGTGGTGGGCACTTTGCAGTTGTATTTATCCCGCAGCACCCGCATACAGGCCGAGATATCCCGGGCCTTGCTGCGGCCCAGCCCACAGGGCTTGACAATGGCTTCGATCTCCTCGGGCTCTGCCGCAGCCAACGCTGCTACATTGGGGTATTTTGCAAACAAGTCCTGTACCACAATGTTCACCCGGGCATCAGTGCACTGAGCCGCCAGCCTGACGCTGACCAGCAGCTGCCAGGCGTGGTCGTAATCCAGCGTGCAGGCTGCATCCGGATATTCTGTTTTCAGCCGGTCGATGACCTGGAGCGCCAGCTCCTTTTTGGCAGAGAGATCTTCTGCCGCAGCGGCTTTCTTCATCTGTACCCCTCGTTTCTCGTAAATGTACTATGATAATAGCATGTTTCGACCTTTTTGTAAATGGGATTTGCAGCATCCATCTGAGAATGATTTTCATTATTGCTCTTGCTGTTCGTGTAAAAATGAGGTATACTATTTCTATATAAGGCCCATGCGGAACAGCAGGGCAGTACAGGAGGGAACGCCCGATGAATGAACCGCTGGCGCAGCGTATGCGCCCCAAAACGCTGGCCGAAGTCTGCGGCCAGCAGCATCTGCTGGCCCCGGGGCGGGTGTTCCGCCGCACCATCGAGAGCGGCCGCATCCCCAACATGATCTTTTACGGCCCATCCGGCACAGGCAAGACCACCGTGGCCCGGATCATTGCCGAGAACAGCGGCATGACGCTGCACAAGCTCAACGGGACTTCCTGCGGCACGGGGGATATCAAGGCAGTGCTCAAGGATATCGGCACACTGGCCGGGGCGGGGGGCATCCTGCTGTACCTCGATGAGATCCAGTATCTGAACAAGAAACAGCAGCAAAGCCTGCTGGAGTGCATTGAGGACGGAACTGTGACCTTGATCGCCTCCACCACCGAGAACCCTTATTTTTACATCTATAATGCACTGCTTTCCCGCTGCACCGTGTTCGAGTTCAAATCGCTGACGGCTGCAGATGTGGAGCAGGGGCTGCGGAACGCCCTGAAAAAGCTTTCAGAGAGCGAGGGTACGTCCATCCGGATGGAGGACGATGCCTGTGCCTATCTTGCCGAGAGCGCGGGCGGCGATCTGCGCAAGGCACTGGGCTGCCTTGATTTTGCAGTGACGGCGGCGGCTCCCGAACCGGAGGGAAAACACATCACGCTGGACATGATCCAGCAGGTCACCCGCCGCACTGCCATGCGGTATGACCGGGACGGCGATGACCACTATGATATCGTGTCGGCTTACCAGAAATCCATGCGCGGCTCCGACCCGGATGCAGCGCTCCACTATCTGGCCCGGCTGCTGGAGGCCGGGGATCTGCCCTCGGCCTGCCGTCGGCTTATGGTGTGCGCCTGCGAGGATGTGGGCCTTGCCTACCCGCAGATCATCCCTATCGTAAAGGCGGCGGTGGATATCGCCAACTCGGTGGGCCTGCCCGAAGCGCGGCTGGCCCTGGCGGATGCAGTTGTGCTGGTGGCAACCAGCCCCAAATCCAACAGCGCCCATGATGCCATCAACGCCGCCATTGCGGATGTGCAGGCGGGACGCACCGGGCCCATTCCCCGCCAGCTGCAGAACAAGCACTATGACGGGGAGGATGCGCTGGTAAAGGGCCAGAATTACAAGTATGCCCACGATTACCCCAACCACTGGGTCGAGCAGCAGTATCTGCCGGATCTGCTCAAGAATACAAAATACTACACCTTTGGGGAAAACAAGAACGAGCAGGCCTCCCGCGCATATTGGGCGCGGATCAAGGGCGAAGAGAACGTATAAAGGGAAGAGAAGGAGAGAGGAAGATGCGTTATTCCAAACAGCGGGAGCTGGTGCTGCACACCGTGGAGCAGCTTTGCGACCACCCCACCGCCGAAGAGATCTTTGATAAGGCGGCCCCGGAGTGCCCGGGCCTGAGCCTGGGCACTGTCTACCGCAACCTGAACAGTCTGGTGGAGGCAGGCATGGTGCGCCGGGTGTCCATCCCGGGCAGGGCGGATCGTTTTGATCACACCCTGTGCTGGCACAGCCACCTCTACTGCACGGCCTGCGGCGGCGTGGTGGATGCCGATGTGGACGAGAAACAGGTGATGAGGCTGGTGCGCCGCCAGAAGGATGTTGTGGTGCAGGACTGTGCTGTGGTGCTGTTCGGCCTGTGTGAAGCATGCGCCAAAAAGCAGGCAGAAGGCTGAATTGCCCCGAAGGATTCTGAAATTTGCGGTTTCCCACTTGCCCTTATGGCAGAAAGAGGGTATACTAAAAAGAGCTTTTAAAAAATAAGGATGGTTTTTATTGGAATACATTAACTTTGAACACAACGAGACGGCTGCGGAGCTGGTGCGTTCGGCTTACGACACCCCGCCGCTGGCCTTTGTACACAGCTATGGCTGTCAACAGAACGTCAACGATGGCGAGCGCATCAAGGGCGTGCTGGTGGATATCGGCTACGGCCTGTGCGATAAGCCCGAGGATGCAGACCTCATCCTCTTCAACACCTGCGCCGTGCGGGAGCACGCCGAGCAGCGCGTGTTCGGCAATGTGGGTGCGCTGAAGGGCCTGAAGGAGAAAAAGCGCGGCCTGATGATCGGCCTGTGCGGCTGCATGGCCAACCAGAAACATGTGGTGGAAAAGCTGCGCAAGAGCTATCCCTATGTTGATCTGGTCTTTGGCGTGGATGGCATCGATACGCTGCCCCAGCTCATTGCTCAGAAGCTGCAGAAGCATAAGCGCGTGCTGATGGAGCCTACCCAGCGCCCGGTCATCGTGGAGAACATCCCCATCCGGCGTGAGAGTGAGTTCCGCGCCTGGCTGCCCATCATGTATGGCTGCGACAATTTCTGCACCTACTGCATCGTACCTTATGTGCGGGGCCGTGAGAAGAGCCGCAAGCCCGGCGATATCCTGGCGGAGTTCCGGGGGCTGGTGGAAGCCGGATACAAGGAGATCACGCTGCTGGGCCAGAACGTGAACAGCTACGGCAAGGGCCTGGAAGAACAGGTGGACTTTGCTGATCTGCTCAATCTGCTCTGCGCTGTGCCCGGAGATTACCAGATCCGCTTTATGACCAGCCACCCGAAGGATGCCAGCCACAAGCTGATCGATACCATTGCGGCCCAGCCCCACCTGTGCAAGCACCTGCACCTGCCGGTGCAGTGCGGCTCGGATGAATTGCTGAAAAGGATGAACCGCCATTACACCATCGGGCAGTATATGGAGCTGATCGAGTACGCCCGCAAAAAGGTGCCCGGCATCACCTTCTCCAGCGATATCATCGTGGGCTTCCCCGGGGAAACGGAGGAGGATTTCCAGGGCACGCTGGAACTGGTGAAAAAGGTCGGCTACATGCAGCTGTTCACCTTCATCTACTCCAAGCGCACCGGCACCAAGGCAGCGGAAATGCCCGACCCCACCCCTCGCGCGGAGAAAACCGACCGGATGACCCGCCTGCTTAAGGTGCAGGACGAGATTGCAATGGATCTGGTCCGGCAGCAGGTGGGCCAGACTGTCCGGGTGCTGGTGGAAGGCTATGGCCGCAGCGACGGCACCCTCTCCGGCCGGTTGGACAACAACCTGACCGTGGAGTTTGCCGCTGACCCCGCCCTGATGGGCAGCTACGCACAGGTGCACCTGACCGGTGCCCGCGCCACTGTCCTGCTGGGTGAACTGGAAACGTGATCCCGGGGCACACCGGCCTCAATAATAATCTGACCATAAAAACAAACACATCAAAGGAGATTTTTAATTATGGATTGCATTGATCTGTTCAAGCGCGCCGCCATGGCACTGCAGACTGACCCCCGTTACCTGGCTCTGGATCAGGCCCGCAAGGCAAACGACAAGGATGAGGAACTGCAGAATCTCATCGGAGAGTTCAATCTGGCCCGCATGGATCTGAACAATGAGATCGGCAAGAGCGAGCGCAGTGATGAGCGCATCGCCGAGCTGAACACCAAGGTCAACGACCTGTATGGCAAGATCATGGCTGACGAGGGCATGACTGCTTACAACGAGGCAAAGCGTGACTGCGAGAATCTGGTCAACTATATTGATGCCATCATCAACACCGCAATGAACGGCGGCGACCCCATGACTGTGCAGGAGCCCAGCGAATCCTGCACCGGCAGCTGCTCCACCTGCGGCGGCTGCCACTAACAGGCAAAACGAGAACGCGGCTGCAAATCGCAGGCCGCGTTTTCCTTCCATTCGCAGTTACTTACTGCAAACCGACGGAAAGAAGCAAAGCGGCATAGCCCGCAGGAAAGGTGAACGATTATGGCAGAACTGTCGCCCATGATGCAGCAGTATATGGACATCAAGAAGCAGTATAAGGACGAGATCCTGTTTTACCGCATTGGCGACTTTTACGAGATGTTCTTTGACGATGCGCTGACCGCCTCCCGGGAGCTGGACCTGACCCTGACGGGCAAGCAGTGCGGCATGGAAGAGCGTGCCCCCATGTGCGGCGTGCCCTTCCACAGCTACGAGGGCTATGTGGCCCGCCTGATCGCCAAAGGATACAAGGTGGCGATCTGTGAGCAGATGGAGGATCCGTCCAAAGCAAAGGGACTGGTCAAGCGCGATATCATCCGGGTGGTCACGCCGGGCACTGTCATCGAGAGCAGTATGCTGCAGGATGACAAAAACAACTACATTGCAAGCATTTTTCTGAAAGGGAATGCGGCGGGCATCTGCTTTGCCGATGTTTCCACCGGCACGGCCCATATCACCGAGCTGAAACGGGAGAAGATCGTGCCTGCCGTGATCGCGGAGCTCTGCCGCTACCATCCCAGCGAGGTGCTGATGAATCCCGGAATGCTGGACTGCCGTGAGCTGACCGGCTATATCAAAAAGAACATGACCTGCTCTGTGGAGCTGGTGGAAGAGGAGCGCTACGCCCCGGGTCTGGTGGCCATCTCGTTGGAAAATCAGTTTGGCCGCAATTGGGATGAGACCACCTCTATCGACAAAAAAGGTCTGGTGCGGTTTGCCATGGCCGCACTTCTGGAATACCTGCACACCACCCAGATCAAAGGTGTGGAGCGCCTGAAGACCGTCATCAGCTACAATGAAGCCCAGTATATGCAGCTTTCGCCGGTGACGCGGGCCAACCTTGAACTCACCGAGACCCTGCGGGGCCGCGAGAAGCGGGGGACCCTGCTCTGGGTGCTGGACAAGACCAGCACTGCCATGGGCAAGCGTCTGCTCCGCACCTGGATCGAGCAGCCGCTGCTTTCCAGTGATGCCATCAACCACCGTCTGGATGCTGTGGAAAGCCTGGTCAACCAGACCGTACAGCGCGGCGATCTGATCGAAGAACTGCATTACATCGCCGATCTGGAACGTATGATGACCCGCACGGTCTACGGTTCGGCCACGCCCAAAGAGATCTATGCCATGGCGCAGACCTGTGAGCGCCTGCCCAGCCTGCGCCAGCAGGCCGAAAGCTGCGGCTGCGCCGAACTCAGCGAGATCGTCTCCAGGATCGACCCGCTGAGCGATATCAAGGACAAGATCTATGCCGCTGTGGATCCTGACGCACCCTCTACCCTGAAGGATGGTGGTGTCATTGCCAAGGGCTACCACCCCGAGGTGGACGAGCTGCGTTCCATCCGCGATAACACCAAGGGCGTGCTGGCTCAACTCGAGACCCGCCTGCGGCAGGAGACCGGCATCCCCAAGCTGAAGATCGGCTATAACCATGTGTTTGGCTATTTCATCGAGGTCAGCAACTCTTATAAGGCACAGGTGCCGGAGAGCTACATCCGCAAGCAGACCCTGACCACCGGCGAACGCTACATCACACAGGAGCTCAAGGAGCTGGAAAATAAGATCCTGGGTGCCCACGAGCGGCTGATCGCTCTGGAACACCGGCTGTTCAATGAGCTGCTGGAAAGCATTGGTGCCCAGCTCGACCGCATCCAGCGTACAGCCAACGCTGTGGCAGAGCTGGACGTGCTGGCCGCTCTGGCTCAGGTGGCAGCAGAAAACAACTACTGCCGCCCCACTGTGGATGAGAGCGACCAGCTGACCATCGTGGAGGGCCGCCACCCTGTGGTGGAGCAGATGCTCAAGGGCAGTCTGTTCGTACCCAACGATACCACTCTGAACTGCGGCGAGGATCGCTGCCTCATCATCACCGGCCCCAACATGGCGGGCAAATCGACCTATATGCGCCAGAATGCGCTGATTGCCCTGATGGCACAGATCGGTTCCTTTGTTCCGGCCAGAGAGTGCCATGTGGGCGTGGTGGATGCCATCTTTACCCGCATCGGCGCGTCGGATGACCTTTCGGCAGGTCAGTCCACTTTTATGGTGGAGATGACCGAGGTGGCAGAGATCCTGAAGAACGCTACCTCCCGCAGTCTGGTGGTGCTGGATGAGATCGGGCGCGGCACGTCCACCTTTGACGGCATGAGCATTGCCCGCGCCGTGGTGGAGCACATCAGCGACCCTGCCAAGGGACTGGGCTGCAAAACCCTTTTTGCCACCCATTACCACGAGCTGACGGACCTTGAGGGCACCATCAGCGGCGTGAAAAATTACAACATTGCGGTGAAAAAGCGGGGTGAGGACATCACCTTCCTGCGCCGCATCGTCCGCGGCCCTGCCGATGACAGCTATGGCATCGAGGTGGCAAAGCTGGCCGGTCTGCCCGGCACCGTGACCCGCCGCGCCCACGAAGTGCTGCGCGCACTGGAAGCCACTGCCCCCAAGAACAAGGTGGAGCAGATGGACTTTGATGCGCTGCAGGAGTATAACTCTCCCGCAGTGCCCAGCGAAGTGCTGGAAAAACTGGATGCGCTGGATGTGGAAACGCTGACCCCCATTGAAGCGCTGAATTTCCTGTACGAGCTGAAAAAGACCTTGAAGGGCAGCCTGAACGGCTGATTTCCTGAAAAATCCTAAAAAACAGGGGAGGGAACGAATATGGCAGTCATCCATGTTCTGGACAAGCACACGGCAGAGCTCATTGCAGCCGGTGAGGTGGTGGAGCGGCCTGCTTCCGTGGTGAAGGAGCTGCTGGAAAACGCCATTGATGCCGGGGCAAGCCAGATCACCGTGACCATTGAATCAGGCGGCGTGAAGCTGATCGAGATCAGCGATAATGGCTCGGGCATTGAAGCAGAGTATATCCCCACGGCATTCATCCGCCACGCCACCAGTAAGATCCGGACGGAGGATGATCTGAATCATATCCACACCCTGGGCTTCCGTGGGGAGGCGCTGGCTTCCATTGCCAGCGTGGCGCGGGTAGAAGTACTGACCCGTACTGAGAACGACGAGTGCGCCTCTGTCTACCGCATCGAGGGCGGCGAGGATTATCCGCTGGAGCCCGGTGCACGCGGCGTGGGCACTACTATCCGGGTGCAGGATCTGTTCTACAACACCCCGGCCCGGATGAAGTTCCTCAAAAAGGATTCCAGCGAGGGTACCTTTGTGGCGGATATCGTGGCCCATGTGGCCCTGAGCCACCCCGAGGTCAGCTTCAAGTTTGTCCGGGAGGGTAAGCTGCAGTATGTCACCCCCGGTGACGGCAAGCTGCGCAGTGCCGCCTACGCGGTGCTGGGCCGGGAATTCAGCCGTGACCTCATGGAGCTGGACAATCAGGAAGGGGTGTACCGGGTGTGGGGCCTCATCACCCAGCCCAGGAGCTGCCGCGCCAGCCGCAGTATGCAGTATTTCTACATCAATGGGCGCTATGTCCGCAACCGCACCATGATGGCGGCTATGGAAACAGCGTTCAAAGGCACCACGATGCAGGGCAAGTTCCCTGGAGGAATCTTGCTTCTGGAAATGCCCGCTGACCTTGTGGATGTCAATGTCCACCCGGCCAAGACTGAGGTGCGCTTTGCCCGGGAAAACGATATTTTTGACCTCGTTTATCACGCTGTCAAGCTGGCACTGGCCCAACCGGGCACCGGAGAGCGGCGTTTTGCCTTTGAAGAGGACAAAAAAGATGAAGAATCCAACAAATCTGAAATAAGTGATAACGCGACAGAAAATGATGTAAAGAAGAATAACTTTACAGGGCTTTCTGCCATCATTCCGGGTCAAGCCGAGCCGGGAACGCTCCATGAGCATACCCCTCAGCCCCAGCGGAGCTTCCGGAGTTTTACTCCGACACCGGCAGCAGCACCGCCGTCCCGTCCGGCACCTGCAAGCCACCCGGATATCCTGCCTGCACCGAACACTGCCGAGGAGAAGCCGACAGAGCACAGCTGGACAACGGTTGCATCGAACCTGCCCATCCGGCAAGATGCCACCCTGCACAGCCCGGCATCAGCTCCCACGGAGCGCGAGCCTGAAGCACCCGCCTTTGCCGCAGCGCTGGGAGAAGGTGCATTGGACATTGAACCGGACAGCGCAGATCTGCCCGAACATCAGGACCACATGGCGGCATGGGATCCTGCCCCCAAGGAGGAATTGCCCGCCGCCCCAGCTCCGCAGCAGACCTCTGCTGCCGAGGATACGCCGGAACAGCTGGGCTTTGACGTGCAGGAAGGCCCTGCCCCTCTGCGCTATGTGGGTGAGATCTTCAAGACCTATATCCTCGCTGAGCGTGGGGAGGAGATCTGCATCATTGATAAGCATGCCGCCCACGAGCGCCAGCTTTTCGAGAAGCTGGCGGCGAACTATGGAGATGTTCCGGCCCAGCTGCTGCTGGAGCCGCTGGTGGTGGAGCTGTCGGCGGAGGAAAAGACTGCCCTCCTCTCCAACCTTGAGCTGCTGGAAAGCGCCGGACTGGAGATCGATGACTTTGGCGGCAACAGCGTGTTTCTGCGCTCTGTGCCCGCGGATGTGGAACAGGGCAGTGCCGAGGATCTGCTGGTGGAGCTGGCGGATAAGCTCTCCAAGGGCAGCCGCGATGCCCTGAGCGAAAAGACTGAGTGGGTGCTCCATTCCATCTCCTGCCGCGCGGCCATCAAGGCGGGGGATAAGACCTCCCCGCAGGAGCTGATGGCATTGGCTGAAAAGATCCTCTCGGGCGAGGTGCCGCCCTTCTGCCCCCATGGTCGGCCTTGTGTCCTTAAATTGACCCGGAAGGAGCTGGAAAAACAGTTTGGACGGATCGTGTAACAAAAAGCACCCGGTGCTGGCTGTGGTCGGCCCCACAGCTTCCGGCAAGACCGCGTTGGGTGTTGCACTGGCCGAGCAGTTCGGCGGGGAGATTATCAGCGCCGATTCGATGCAGATTTATAAAGGGCTTGATGTGGGCACCGCCAAGGTGACCCCCGAGGAGACTCGCGGCATTCCGCACCATGGGGTGGATATCCTGCAGCCTGATGAACCGTTCAGCGTGGCTGATTTCACCGCGCTGGCCGGAGCGCTGGAGCATGAGATCTCCGGCAGAGGACATCTGCCCATCCTCGTGGGCGGCACCGGGCTCTATGTCCAGAGCTTTTTGTATGGTGTCCGCTTTGCTGCTGAGAAAACGCCGGACGGTTTGCGGGAACAGCTGGCCGCGGAACTGAATGAAAAGGGTCCGGAAGCCATGTATGCGGAGCTGCAGGCGGTGGACCCCGAAGCGGCGGCGGCCATCCATCCGAACAACCATGTCCGGGTGCTACGGGCGCTGGAACATTACCGCGCCACCGGCAAAAAGCTCAGTGCGCAGAAAGCAGACTCACTCCCGCCCGAAAAGCCCTATCGTTCCCTCATCCTTGGGCTGGATTTCCCGGAGCGCGCCCAGCTCTACCGCCGCATCGACCTGCGGGTGGATCTGATGATGGAGCAGGATCTGCTGAACGAGGCAAAACGTGTGTGGGAACACCGGGATATCTATAAGACGGCGGCCCAGGCCATCGGATACAAAGAATTCTTCCCCTACTTTGCGGGAGAGAGCGCGCTTGCCCCTTGTGTGGAGAAGCTGAAACAGGCTTCCCGCAACTATGCCAAGCGCCAGCTGACCTGGTTCCGCCACATGGAGGGCATCTGCTGGCTGGATGCCTCGGCCCCGGATGTCCGGGAACAGGCTGCACATCTCACAAATGAATTTTTAGCGAAAGGATGAGCGATATGCAGGAAGAAAACCGCGAGGGCATCTCCGGCGCACTGAAAACGCTGGCCGCTGTCGTCATCGTGTTTTTGCTGCTGGCGGCATTGTATGTGGGCTATCAGGCAATGCAGGTGCTGTTTCCGCCCAATACCTACGAGACCGCCCTGCTGGCTACGGTGGAGGACACCGTGGATGCCGAAGGCGTGCTCCTGTTTGAGGAAAGCTACGTTGCGGGCGGCGGCACGCTGGGATATCTGGTGGCAGACGGAGAGCGTGTTTCGGCAGGCACAGCGGTGGCTGAGATCTACAGCGATGCAGCGCAGGCCACCCTGCGCCAGCAGCTGACCCAGATCAATGACCAGATCGACCTGCTGCAGCGCTCCCAGAACACCACTTCGGTGCAGCTGGAATCCCTGCGCAAGAACCGTTCCGCTGCTCTGTACGACCTGATGGATTCGCTGGATGCAGGGGACTACGAGGATACCGATGCGGAGAAGGAAAATTACATTCTGGCCCAGAACAAGCTCTGGGTCATCACCGGCGAGGTGGCCAGCTTCTCTGACCAGATCACCGCGCTGACCCAGCAGGCCGCCACGGTGCAGTCCCAGCTGGGCAATCCATCCCAGATCACGGCCCCGCAGACAGGCTATTTCATCCGCAGCTCCAGCTCCGGGCGGCTGAACGCTGGTTCTGCCGATATCCTTGCCCTGGATGCAGCCAACCTGAAAGCCTACGTTGAATCCTCCCCGGAGATCGCGCTGGACGGCTGCGCGGGAAAGATCGTTTCGGGCTTTACCTGGTACTATGCCGGGGTGTGCTCGGCCAAACAGGCAGAAAAGCTGCTGGGCAGGGACGGCAAGCCCTTGACCAAGAGCGTTGAGATCCGCTTTCCCGGTCAGGTGGAAACGCCCCTCAAGGCAAAGGTCAGCGAGGTGAACATCGATGCGGAAAACGACATTGCCCGTTTCGTCCTCTCCTGCGAGATCATCAACGGCGACGTGCTCCGGCTGAACTGTGCCGATGCCCAGATCATCGTGGGCCGCAACACCGGCCTGCGGGTGCCTGCTGCTGCGGTGCACTACCTCAAGGAGGACGGCTCCGAGGCAGAAAGCCAGGGCGAGAACTACATCCCCGGCGTGTATGTGAAGTACGGCAACCTGGCCCGCTTCTGCCGCATCGACCCTGTGGACGATGCCCATCCACAGATCACAGACGGTGATGACCTCATCGTTTTGCCCAGCGGAACTGCTGGTTCTGTCAGTCAGGTTCGGCTTTATGACGAGATTATTGTCTCCGGACAAAATTTGTATGATGGAAAACTTTTGTAGTTATTGACATCTGCGGCAAAAAATCCGATAATAGTAAAAGCTATTTGCATCTCTTTTGCAAAAGGCGCCAGGCAGCTGCGGCTGCCCGAATGAAAGGAGCAGATACTATGTCTTTCGTGGATAGTCTCAAAAAGGGCCTTTTCGGCGGTGAGGACGATTACGACGATCAGTACATCGACGACGGCCCCCAGATGGTGAACAATAACAGCGGTCTCGGCGTTGGCATGGACGATGCAGAGGAAGAGCCGGTGGAGGGTGCCCAGAAGAAGAACAAGGTGGTCAACATCCACGCCACCACCCAGCTCAAGGTCGTTCTGGTAAAGCCCGAGCGCTTTGAGGATGCCAGCACCATTGCAGACCACCTGAACAACAAGCGCACGGTCGTGCTGAATCTGGAGTCTACCAACAAGGAAGTTTCCCGCCGTCTGGTGGATTTCCTGTCCGGTGTGGCTTACGCCAACAACGGCCAGATCAAGCGCGTTGCCAACAGCACCTTCATCATTACCCCGTACAACGTGGACATTATGGGCGATCTGCTGGACGAGCTGGAGAACAATGGCGCGTTCTATTGATCCTGCTCCCAGGGCAGTGCGGGGCTTTGTGCCCGCCCGCACCGATGAAGAGCGCTTTTTGATGCGGCATGTGGAGGATCTGGCCCGCGCGGCCGAGGGACGCGGCATTGCCCGCTACTCCGGCTTTTTGAGCGACAGGGAACAGGATCTGGCCCGCGCGGCGCTGAACCGTGCCGATGTGCCGGAGGCTGACTATCATTTTGAGGGCGGCTGGCCCGGAGCAGAGCGGAAGCTGCTCTGCCTGGAGCCGGAGGGCTGTTACCCTGCAAGCCCGCTGTGCTGTGTGAAGCTGACCTGCCGCACCCTTTCCGGGGCGGCACTGCCGGGCCACAAGGATTATCTGGGCAGCCTGATGGGGCTGGAGCTGCGGCGGGAAGCGCTGGGAGACATTGTGCTCCCGGCCGATACGCCGGGCACCGCCTATGTCTTTGCGCTGGAAACGGCCGGGGAGATCATCTGCCGGGAACTGCTGCAGGTGGGCCGGACAGAGGTCACCACCACGCTGCTTTCCCTGGACGAGGTGCTCGAATTCCCACAGGCAGAGCGCAAAACGCAGACAGCCACCGTGTCCTCTTTGCGGCTGGACGCTGTGCTTGCGGCCATGCTCCATTGCAGCCGCGGGCAGGCATGTGAGTGGATCGCGGCGGGCCGGGTGGAGATCAACCACCTGCCTGCCGAAAGTGCCCACGCCCCGGTGTATGAGGGTGATGTGTTCACGGTACGCGGCAAGGGGCGCTTTGGCCTGACGGCCCTGCCCGGAAAAAGCAAAAAAGACCGATCGATTATCGAGTTTTTTCAATATTGAATAAAAAGGGAGGAAACCACTATGCTGACCCCGCAGGACGTGCGTGCTGCACAGTTTGAAAAGAACATCCGCGGCTACCGGACCGAAGAGGTGGACCGTTTCCTGGATAAAGTAGAGGAGCAGCTGAAGCAGGATGAAGATCAGGCTGAGGAGCTGCGCCGCCAGATCGCTGAGCTGACTGCCGAGAATCAGCGTCTGCACAAGGAAATGGAGAGCTACGAGGCGGACGGCGATATGCTCAAGAGCGCGCTGATCAATGCCCAGCGGATGGGTGAGAATGTCATCCGGGAAGCAAACCAGAAGTCGGAAGAGATCCTGCATCGCGCAAATCTGCGCGGTGATGATATTATCCGTGATGCCAACGAGCTGCTGCAAAAAGCCAGTGACCGCGCGGATGAGATCATCAACGAGGCAAACGAGAAAAAGCTTGCCCAGGAGCGCGAGTATGACCGCGTCCGGCTGGAAGTGACCCGCTTCAAGTCCGATGTGCTGAACCTGTACCGCAGCCATGTTGAGTCTCTGAGCCGCCTGCCTGAGTTCCAGAAGGAGGAGCCCGCTGAGGATGCTCCTGCCGAGGATGAGGCTGCAGCCGCCGAGACCACTGCCGCCGCTGTGACCGAGGAGATCGTCGAGGCACAGCCCGCCGCAGCGGATGTGGATGCTGAGGACGAGACCCCTGCGGATGAAAAGACCAGCGAGGAGTTCTGGGCACAGGACGAGAGCCAGCTCAAGCTCGACCCGCCCCCGGCCCCTGCCGCCGAGGATGAGGCTGCAGCGCCGGACTACGCCGCTTTTAAGGGCGTGAAGTTCAGCGAGTGATCCCAAAAGCGTTTTAGTAAATTAGAGGAGTGTGTAACCATTGGCTAAGAATAAGTCTCAGTACGACAGTACCCTGAATCTGCCCAAGACTCTGTTTGAGATGCGTGCCGGTCTGCCCAAGAAGGAGCCCGCCATGCTGGAGGATTGGGAGAAGAACGACCTGTACAACAACCTGATCAAGCACAACGATGGCAAGCCCAAGTTTGTCCTGCACGACGGCCCTCCGTATGCAAACGGCAACATCCACATGGGCACCGCCCTGAACAAGATCATCAAGGATATCATCATCCGCGACAAGAACATGGAGGGCTTCCAGGCTCCCTATGTGCCCGGCTTTGATACCCACGGCCTGCCCATTGAGCTGAAGGCTCTGTCCTCTCTGGGCGAGAAGAAGAAGGACATCTCCAAGCTGGAGCTGCGCCAGATCTGCGAAAAGTTTGCCACCGAGCATATCGACATTATGAGCGACCAGTTCAAGCGTCTGGGCGTTATCGGTGACTTTGAGCACCCCTACCTGACCTTGAAGCCTGAGTTCGAGGCCCGCCAGATCGAGATTTTTGGCGAGATGGCCAAGAAGGGCTACATCTACAAGGGCCTGAAGCCTGTGTACTGGTGCCCCGACTGCCGCACCGCTCTGGCTGAGGCAGAGATCGAGTACGGCGAGGACGACTGCGATTCCATCTTCGTCCGCTTCCACGTTTCTCAGGACCCCAACGGTGTGCTGGCAAAGCACGGCATCCCGATGGATAAGACCTACTTCGTGATCTGGACCACCACCACCTGGACCCTGCCCGCCAACGAGGCCATCTGCCTGAACGGTGCCTTTGAGTATTCCTTTGTCAAGATCGGCGAGGAGTACCATATCATGGCCACCGAGCTGGTCAAGAGCGTGATGGATGCCTGCCATATTGAGAACTACGAGATCGTGGGCGAGCCTGTTTCCGGCGCTGAGTTCGAGCTGATGCGCTATCATCACGTCTACCTGCCCAAGGAGGGTACCGTCATCCTGGGTGACCATGTCACGCTGGAAAGCGGTTCCGGCTGCGTCCACACCGCAGGCGGCCACGGCGTGGATGACTTTAATGTTTCTCAGAAGTACAACGTGCCCATCACTGTTCCCGTGGACGACGGCGGCTGCCTGACGGAGCTGGCCGGTAAGTACGCAGGTCAGCGTGTCTGGGCTGCCAACAAGACCATTCTGGCCGACCTGACCGAAGCCGGTGTCATCATGGGTCAGGTGCACATCAAGCATCAGTACCCCCACTGCTGGCGCTGCCACAACCCCATCATCTTCCGTGCCACCGAGCAGTGGTTCTGCTCTGTTGCCAAGTTCCGTGACGATGTCTACAAGGCCATCGACACCGTGAAGTGGATGCCTGACTGGGGCCACGACCGCATGAAGGGCATGGTCCGTGACCGCAACGACTGGTGCATCAGCCGTCAGCGTACCTGGGGCGTGCCCATCCCGGCTTTCTACTGCAAGAAGTGCGGCGCTTACCACATCACCGATGCCACCATCAAGGCTGTCAGTGAGCTGTTCCGCAAGGAAGGCTCCGATGCCTGGTACAAGTACGAGGCAGAGCAGATCATCCCCGCAGGTGAAGTCTGCGAGAAGTGCGGCGCTTCCGAGTGGACCAAGGATACCGACATCATGGATGTCTGGTTCGATTCCGGTTCCACCCACGCTGCCGTTCTGGAGGACAGGTCAACAACGTACTCTGCTTCCCGGGCATCTTCCGCGGAGCGCTCGATGTGAGAGCATCTGATATCAACGATGAAATGAAGGTCGCAGCAGCTTACGCAATCGCAGGCCTGGTAAGCGATGAAGAGCTGAACGCAGACTACATCCTCCCGGCAGCCTTTGATCCGCGTGTCAAAGATGCGGTGGCAGCAGCCGTTGCAGAGGCAGCAAGAAAGAGCGGCGTAGCGAGAATTTAAACAGAGTTTGATACAAAAGAAAACGACAGAAAAAGGCTTCCCGGACAGCAAGGAAATCCGGGAAGCCTTTTTGCGTATCGTTAAGAAATTATGAAAGAAAGCAGCAGTTACATTCAGCCAGCCAGATCGTCTTCTGCCGGCAGTTCCGGTCCGGTCAGAGCGTACGGATCGAGAATGTCGTCGAGCTGTTTCTGTGTCAGCAGTTCGTCTTTCAGAACCAGAGAAGTAACACTCTCGCCCGTCTTCAGCGATTTCTTTGCAATCGAGGCCGCTTTCTGGTATCCGATATACGGGCAGAGCGCCGTTGTGATGCCGACACTCTTCGAAACGAGATCCTCGCACCGTTTCTCATTTGCGGTAATGCCGAGAATACAGTTCTTCACAAGCGTATTCACAGCGCCTGTCATCGAGGTGATGGAAGAGAACAGGGAGTAGAAGACAACCGGCTCAAACGCGTTCAACTCCATCTGGCCAGCCTCAGCCGCCATCGTGATTGTGGTGTCGTTTCCGATGACATGGAAGGCAACCTGTGTCACAACCTCCGGGATCACCGGGTTGATCTTGCCCGGCATAATCGAGGATCCGTTCTGCATCGGCGGCAGGTTGATCTCGCCGAATCCGGTTCGCGGTCCGCTGGACAGCAGGCGCAGGTCGTTGCACATCTTGGAGAGGTTGACGGCGCAGGTCTTTAACGTGTTGGAGATCGTCACAAATCCGTCGAGGTTCTCCGTCGCGTCAAACAGATCGTCCGCCTGCATCAGCGGATAGCCTGTCACAGCAGCGAGGGTCGGCACGATGTGGTGGAGATAGTAATCGGAAGCATTGATCGTCGTACCGATGGCTGTTCCGCCGAGGTTCAGGGTGAACAGCTCTTTTCTGGCGCGTTCGATCCGGCGGATATCACGCTCGATCATCGTTGCGTAAGCGTGGAAGCTCTGGCCGAGACGCATCGGAACAGCGTCCTCAAGCTGGGTTCTTCCCATCTTTAAAATGTGGTCAAATTCCTGGGACTTATCGAGCAGTGCTGCGTGGAGTGACTCGAGCGCATGCAGAAGATCCGGGAGCAGATCGAGCACGGTCAGTTTTCCTGCACTTGGGATAACGTCGTTTGTGGACTGTGCCATGTTGACGTGGTCATTCGGGTGGACAATGGTATAATCACCCTTGGCGCCGCCCAGGATTTCGATGGCGCGGTTTGCGATGACTTCGTTTGCGTTCATATTAGCACTCGTTCCGGCGCCGCCCTGGATGCCGTCAACGATGAACTGGTCTTTTAATTTGCCGGCAATGATTTCATCACAGGCATAGATAATGGCAGCCGCTTTTTCCTCCGGCAGTCTCTGTGCTTCGCGGTTGGAGATGGCAGCTGCCTTTTTAATTTTCGCCAGATTCTGGATCATGACCGGGTGGATCGGCGTTCCCGTGATGGGGAAATTCCG
>ENA-USZI01000469-USZI01000469.1-human-gut-metagenome-genome-assembly--contig:-NODE-469-length-29693-cov-9.799804_pt1 | contig 29693 bp, 24 predicted proteins | sample MGYA00250042_ERZ773532 | MGnify/ENA primary metagenome ERZ773532 (study PRJEB29103, sample SAMN06112036) | human gut metagenome | biome: human gut; feature: ankylosing spondylitis patient; material... | reverse complement strand
TGGCTATACAATTCCCGCTATTAGGGCTTGTTAGGGACTTGCACCCATTAGAATAAGCTCATGCCGAGCATACCACAACAACGGCGGATGGAACTCAGCTCCATCCGCCGTTGTTTCGTCGCCCACCGCGAGTGCAACGCCAATACAGACTTCCCAACACTGTATAGCAATTTGCACTTCAACCAACGCACCCGCATGGGGTGCGACATTAGTAGGACAAAAGAGGAGGCTCACAGAGGGGTTTCAATCCACGCACCCACATGGGGTGCGACGTTTTGCTCACGCATAGTGCGTTTGTTAAGTCCGTTTCAATCCACGCACCCACATGGGGTGCGACCTGCAAAGGCTGGCGAACTCCTCCCAGTTTACTGGTTTCAATCCACGCACCCGCATGAGGTGCGACCGAATTTGGCGCATATCACGATTGAAGTCAAGCATGTTTCAATCCACGCACCCGCACGGGGTGCGACACACTAAACAAATAAATTTGTGGTGTGTAATTGATGTTTCAATCCACGCACCCGCATGGGGTGCGACTGCTTCTTCACGGCTTCCCGCCATGCTGAATGTGGTTTCAATCCACGCACCCGCATGGGGTGCGACACCCTCAGTCATCTTCTTGGCGAGCATTCAAGGTGTTTCAATCCACGCACCCGCATGGGGTGCGACACAAGCCATTACCGAGGGCGTTGCATCTCAACTGTTTCAATCCACGCACCCGCATGGGGTGCGACCAATTTTCATCTTAAAACAAAAATAAATTCCTTTGTTTCAATCCACTGTAATCGGTAACTTTGTATCGTCAAAAATCGGAAAAGTAAAATCGACATGATTAGAAAAAATAGCATTGTAATTTTGTGGTGCTAACTACTAATTACAATGCTATGACCGAGACTTCCCAATTAAAGAAGTATCTGATGTGGTACAAAGTTAAAGAATTATTTTCAACTGGCCTAAACAAGACCCAAATAGGTCAATCCTTAGGTCTCCACCGTCAAACGGTGGCCAAGTATCTGTCCATGACAGAAGAAGAGTTCATTTCCAGCCAGAGCTATGACCGTCATTACGGTCATAAACTTGACGGCTATGAATCTTATGTAGTCAATGAGTTGCGCAAGTGGCCTTTTTTGTCCGCTCCGCAGCTCCATGACCGCTTGAAGGAGCATTTTTCGGATCTTCCGTGCGTGACTCCCAAAACGGTCTTCAACTTCGTCAACCGGTTGCGTTTAACGCACGATCTTCCCAAGGAGGTTGAGAAAGGTTACCGCCCCTATGAGAAACAGCCCGAGACGGCCTATGGCGAATACGCCCAATGCGACTTCGGTGAACGGTGGATGAAGACACCTCCGGGACAGTCTTTAAAAGTGTATTTCTTTGCGATGTGCCTGAGCCGCAGCAGGTATAAGTTCGTCTTCTTTAGCCGTACACCGTTTACCACCGCTCTTGCGGTTTATGCCCATGAACTGGCTTTCGAGTTCTTCGGGGGAGTACCCCGAAAAATAGTTTATGACCAGGACAAGGTGTTTCTTGTCAATGAAAACCTTGGTGACCTGGTGCTTACCCGCGGTTTCCGCACTCTTGTCCGTGAACATGGCTTTGAGCCCGTGTTCTGTCGCAAATCCGATCCCCAGAGCAAAGGCAAGATAGAGAACGTCGTCAAATATGTGAAGTACAACTTCCTTCGCGGCCGCGAGTTGGTTGACATAGGCCTGCTCAACAAGGAGGCCCTTGGCTGGTTGGAACGCACGGCCAACGGCACGGAACACCACGGCATACGTCGTGTCCCGTCTGAGGAGTTCGAGACGGAGAAAGCACACCTCACGCCTTATAAGGGAGTTCCGACAGTCCCTTGCGAAACCCTCTTGCCGCATCACGTGCGCAAGGACAACGTGATAACCTACAGGGGCAACTATTACAGCGTTCCCACAGGCACCTACCGCGGCCATCAGACACTGGTCTATATCGAAGAAAAGGAAGGCCGGCTATATATCTACAGCCATGAGACAGGCAAAACCCTTGCCGTTCACAAAATAAGCGGAGATAAGGGACGTCTGGTAAGCAACACCTCCCACCGGCGTGACCGCGAAGCCCCGCTGGACGATTATGAGGCTTTTGTACGCAAAGAACTTCCCGTAAGCACGGTGATTGATACATATTTGTCACAACTACGTGTGCATAAGGCCCGTAATTACCGCGACAACCTCCAGTTTATAGTGCGGCGCCACGCGGCATACTCGGACATCACGCTTACCGAAGCTTTTGCCGAGTGCCTCAAGGCAGGTGTCTTCAACGGATGCAGCCTGATGGAGGTAGCCGAGACCCTCAGGATCCGTAAGGGAGAAGCCCCCATCGAGGTCCGGACGGAAACCGGGCCGGTTCCCGGAGCCGACACATCCGCCATGATCCCCGAGAAAACAGACATATCCACCTTTAACACCCTTTTCGTATGATAACGAACGAACAAATCAAGAACCTGTGCTCGCGTCTGCGCCTGTACGCCCTGCCACGCCTGCTGGAATCTGAAGCTCATCTGGCGCAGGAGCAGGGAAAAACCCATGTCGAGTTCCTGCATGACCTGCTCTCCCGCGAGGTTCAGGAAAGAGACAGCAAGGACTTCCAACGGCGGCTGAAAGCGGCGGCTCTGCCGGCAAGACACGACCTCGACCTTTTCGACCACAACTACTCGCAAGGTATAACCGCACCAAGACTGCGTGAACTGCGCCGGCTGGGGTGGCTCGAACAGAACTACAACCTGATACTCATGGGACCTTCCGGAACAGGCAAGACCTTTATCGCCGCAGGACTCGTGTACGAGGCTGTGGGGCAAGGATACAAGGCTTACATGGTCACGATGGAGGATGTCATAAACACCATCAAGATGAAAACGCTGATGCCTTCGGCCATGAGTGCATACAACCGTCTGCTCAAAGCTGATCTGGTGGCCATCGATGATATAATGCTCTTCCCGGTGAAAAAAGAGGATGCCGCAGGATTCTTCAATCTGATCAACACGCTTCATGAGAAAGCCTCACTGATAATTACCACGAACAAGGCACCCACCGAATGGGCCAAAACGCTGGATGACGAAGTGCTGGCTTCAGCAATTCTGGACAGGCTGTTATATCACTGCGAGGTCATAAAACTCGCCGGGCAAAGCTACCGCATGGGAAACCGAAAATCCATTTTTGAAGAGGAAAAAGACGCATCTTTGGCTGGGGGTACCCCCAGCCAAAGATGACCAACATTAAAATGTAATCAATAGTATAAACTGGTAGTCTCAATTATTAAATGGTGATTTAACTTTACCGAAAAATGACGATTTAAAATTTGCTTATTACATACAGGCTGGGAACGTGGCACGGACGGCAAATGGCGGTATGAGACAAGCGACATAAAGCTGAAACCTTTTGAGGAATGGATGAACAAAAAGAACCTTAAACTTGGAGACATAATAGACTCAGACAGCGGATTGTTTGAGATGTACCCCGAACTGAAGGACTTTAAGATCACAAGGGGGAAAGGAAAGTCGACCAATGCTGCTATATACACTGGGTTGGGGAAGATTGAAATAAACTTCTCAAAGTTCAAGCCATATATGTCTATCCCTTCGAACCGAGAGAAGATAGACGGCATTCTTCACAGAGTGATTAACCACGAGATTCAGCACGCAATACAAGACAGTGAAGGTTTTGCACAAGGTGTGTCGCCCAATGCTTTCCGTCCTGATGCCCCTGTTGGGAAACTTAGAGAGATGGAAGAGGCAGACGGAAGGATGGTGGAAAGGTACAATGCAATGTCATATACAGAAAAGGCATTGGGAGAAGGAGTGCGCCTAAAAGAAAGGATCTTGGAAAATAGGAAGGAATACAATGCACTCGCCTCTAAGTATAGATTTGGAATGGACGGCTACACAAGGGCTGCAGGCGAGGTAGAAGCGCGCAACACCGAGAAGCGCATAGGGATGACCGAGGAGGAGCGCAAGGCGAGCCTCGCATCGGAGACTGAGGATGTGGCACGTGAAGACCAGATACTGCTCGGAGTTGACAACGCTGACGGAGAACAGCGGTTCTTGCGTACTGCGGACGGAGAGGTGTACGGCTTGGTGAAGGACGGACGTATATACCTTGACCCAAAGGTGGCTACAGCGGAGACTGCGGTACACGAATACACGCATCTGTGGGGCGATATGCTGAGACGCAAGGATTCCGAGCAATGGAGCCACACGGTGAAGGAACTGAAGAACAGCGTTCTTTGGGAGGAAGTGAAGGATCTGTATCCGGAGCTGAAGACCGATGACGAGATAGCGGACGAGGTGTTGTCGACGTTCAGCGGACGCAGAGGAGCGGAACGCTTGCGCGAGGAGGCACGTAGGGTTGCCGATGGCGATGGCGGAGTGTTCACCAAGGCGAAGGCTATCGAGACGTTGGAGCGAGTGAAGGAAGCCATAGCGCGGTTCTGGGAAGGAGTGGCGAGGATGTTCGGCATCAACCGCTACCGCAGTGCCGAGGAGTTGGCTGATATGGCTATGAAGGACTTGCTTGACTCCAAGAATCCTATGAAGGATGAGAGCGGAATGAGAAAGCGAGGAGAGGTTGGCGAGACGCTTGCCACGTCAGGCACATATTTCAGCGGAGGCGGATTGCTTGAAGCAGGGCTGAAGGGCGTTATAGACCCAAAGGTTGCGGTTGAGTTCAGCGAGAAGATAGCAGGAGTGTATGCCGACAACCACGGCAACCACATTGTTGTGGCAGACGTGAGGGATGTTGATCCCAAGAAACTTGTAGGCGCGGTTGACGGAGGCGAGGTGCAGTACTTCCACGCATCTCCGGTGTGCAAGAACTTCTCCAAAGCCAAGCGTGAGGGAGGCGAGGTTGAACTTGACAAGGAGACAGCGTTGTCGACAGCCGAGTTTATAGCGAAGACAAGACCGAAGGTGGTGACCATAGAGAATGTAAAAGGCTACCGCAACAGCGAGGCGTTGAAAATCATCACTGACGAGCTTGCCCGTCAAGGATATGACTGGGATGCCGATGTGTACAACACGGCAGACTACGGAGGCTATACGAAGAGAGAACGGCTGATAGTGCGAGCCAAGAGAGACGGCAAACTTCCTCCCAAGCCGGAGAAGCTTCCCGAAGAATTGAGGAAGAAGGGATGGTATAGCGCGGTGGAAGATTTGATTCCACACCTTGAAGAGAAAAAGACAGGTGTTCCGCAAGGCACTGACGAGCGGTTGAAGAACAGTGGAATAGACTACCGCACCATTGACAAGCCTTTGTATGTGTTCGGACGTGGCTATGCCAACAAGACCGTAGGGCACGCTTTTGCCGATGAGCTCCTGCCAACGCTGACCACCGGAGGTGGAGACATCATAATAATGCCTGACGGCAGGGTGCTTAAAGCGTCACCGAGGGTACTTGCGAGAGTCACGGGACTGCCCGACACGTACAAGATGCCTGAGACAGACCAGTTGTCGCACACCATAGTCGGCAACGGCATCCCAACGCAGTTGACCGAAGGTGTCATCGCTCCTTTGCTTGACAATGCCATTCCGTCTGCCGAGCGAGCCACCAAGCGTGAGAGCGTGTTTGACGTGGCGGATAGAGTGTCGCAGAACCTTGAGGAGCGGACGAGGGCGATGGGCTCCAGGGTTGAGAAGCGGATGGCAGATGTGGCACAGAAACTTGAGGGCAGAGAATTGACGGCAGAGCAGAAGGCTGTCGTTGATGTGTTCAGCGGTAAGAGCGACAATCAAAAATTCTTCGTTGAGAGAGAAGATGGAAAGAAGCAAACGTATTTGCTTAAACAAGGCAATGAAGAAAAAGCGGGAGCCAAGCATAGCCTGTATAGGCATTATGGCACAAACACCGGTGTCATAACTGCTGATGATGTCCTTAAGATTCCGCAAGTGTTAGAACGTGGAGAAAGAATAGAAAAGGCTAAAGGTGGCAAGAAGATGGCTGTGTATACTATGGATGTTGATGGTGCCAAGTTTACAGTATATACACGAATAGGTAAAGACTACGAAACGATAGATGATTTCTATTCAAATAAAAAAGGTTCAGAACGTTACGTGCTTCGTAACACCGATGGCGTTAACAACACTCCCGAAGGAGCGCACAATCCCGATTCTGAACCGAGCGCAAAGGTAGAGGATAAATCCGAATCGCCAAAACTTTTTGGCGAAGAAATTATTGATGACGGCAAAAAAGGTTCAGATTCAACCGACCGCTCCGTCAGAGAGAATCCAAAAAACGAGGATAAGCCACGCTACAGCAGAAAGCCGGGCGAGAGCATTTTCGACTATGCGTCACGTGTGTCGGAGGACGTGGATAGAAGCGTGAGAGAAAGAGTAAGCGCACGGGACGAGTATGAGAAGAAGGTCAAGAGCAAAGGCTTCCAAACAAAGGAGGCGTTGCAGAACAGTATGCTCGGACTACAGGAGTTTATGCTTGCAATAGACCACGCATCGGGCAACAAGCGGTACATAGAGGACATTCCTGACTTTGAGAATCCGATACTCGGAGAGAACCGCCTGTCGTCGGTGAACAAGGAGGAATCACATTCAAGATTGGACGCAATACACTCGCCGACGCCAACAAAAGGCGTCAGGAAGCCATATTTGAGGTCATATACCATGATTTATATGCCTATTCCCTCGAATGTATCAGGCTCCTGACGGTTTTATGGCGGTCAGGATACAGCATGTGGAGTTTGTCATTCAAACAGATGAAACAGAATTTTCCTCTGAAATATTTTTATGGCGAGAGTGCCAGCGCCATCAAAATCCAAATCTGGGTGACGCTGATTGCGAATCTTCTGCTGATGGTGATGCAGAAGGGATTGAAACGACAATGGAGCTTCTCAGGACTGGCTACTAAGGTCAGGATAACACTGATGTACTACGTCGATTTCTACAGCCTGTTCAACAACCCCGAAAAGGAATGGGATATCATTCTTTCCAAGGCTTTCGATGCACCTTCTGAACCATCTCTTTTTGATTAAGGGGCTTAATAAACAAAAAGTATGACTCGAACGCCGTTAAATTAGCATTCGAGTCATACTTTATTGCTTTTTCTGAGTTTTATCGGACAGCAATAATTCATTTTATTCTGTAACGATTTCGTTTGTAAGAGCCAGATCAAGAACATCTTTGATTGTTGAGACATAATGGAATGTCAGACCATTCAAATATAACGGTTTAATCTCCAGAATGTCTTTCTTATTTTCCTTCGACAGAATAATATCTGTAATCCCTGCACGTTTGGCCGCAAGAATTTTTTCTTTGATGCCGCCTACAGGAAGCACTTTCCCGCGCAGTGTAATCTCTCCGGTCATCGCAATGTGGTCCTTAACTTTTCTTTTTGTAAAAGAAGATGCCAAAGATGTCGCCATGGTGACACCGGCTGATGGACCATCCTTAGGAATTGCACCCTCTGGAACGTGAATGTGCACATTGTAACTGTCGAATATGTCAGGCGATATGCCGAATTTGTTGCAATTGGCTTTCAAATATTGTAGGGCAATAACCGCCGATTCCTTCATCACGTCTCCGAGGTTTCCGGTAAGAGTCAGCTTCTCGCCTTTGCCTTTTGACAGAGATGACTCGATAAACAAAATCTCTCCTCCGACAGCAGTCCACGCAAGACCAGTCACAACTCCGATTTGATCGTTTCCCTCGTAGCGGTCAGGGCTGAATTCCTCCTGTCCTAGATACTCTTTAAGGCCGTCGATAGAAACGGTCTTTTCAAAAGGCTTTCCGCTCGCTTTCTGCAATGCGATGCGGCGCATCACTTTTGCTATTTTCTTTTCAAGTTGTCTGACTCCAGATTCTCGTGTGTAGGATTCCACAATTTTCACAAGAACCTTTTTAGGGAAAGAAATCTCCTTTTCCTCGAATCCGTGTTCTTTCAACTGTTTCGGAACCAAGAATTTCTTTGCGATTTCAACCTTCTCTTCCAAAATGTAACCTGACACATCTATCAGCTCCATCCGGTCAAGCAATGGCTGAGAAAGGGTTGATAGGGTATTGGCGGTGGCGATAAACATCACACGCGACAGGTCGTAGTCAACGTCCACATAGTTGTCGTGGAAATGGCAGTTCTGTTCTGGATCCAATGCCTCCAGTAATGCCGACGACGGGTCGCCCTTGAAATCTTGGCCAAGTTTGTCAATCTCATCCAAAACAAATACCGGATTCGATGACTTGCTCTTAATCAAACCTTGTATGATTCGTCCCGGCATAGCACCTATATATGTCTTGCGATGGCCTCGGATTTCAGCTTCGTCATGCAGTCCGCCAAGCGACATTCTCACATATTTGCGATGCAAGGCTTCCGCTATCGACTTGCCAAGAGAGGTTTTGCCGACTCCCGGAGGACCATATAAACATAAGATTGGGGCTCTCATGTCGCCTCGCAGCTTAAGCACTGCCAAATGCTCAAGAATGCGCTCTTTTACCTTGTCCAGTCCGAAATGGTCTTTGTCGAGCTGTTTTTCTGCATTGGAAATATCGAAATTGTCTTCTGTATATTCATTCCAGGGCAAGTCGAGAAGTGTCTCCAAATAGTTGTACTGCACAGAATAGTCTGGAGTTTGTGGCTGTAGACGTTCAAGTTTGCGCATCTCCTTTTTGAATGTGTTCTTGACATCCTCATTCCACAGTTTCTGCTCGGCTCTTTGATAAAGCTCGTCAATATCGTGCTCGTCGGTGTCTCCAAGCTCATCCTGAATTGTGCGGATTTGCTGCTGAAGAAAATGTGCCCGTTGTTGCTCGGAAATATCTTTCTGTGTTCTTGACTCAATGTCTGCGCGGATGTCAACCAGTTGAGACTCTCTGTTGAGATACATAAACAGGGAATATGCCCGTTGCTTTATCGAAAGGTTAGACAGCAACCGCTGTTTGACATTGGGTTCCAAAGGGGAGTTCGCGCACAAGAAATCAATCAGATGTACTGGATTGTCGATGTTTTTTATGGCAAAAGTCAATTCGTTCATCTTGTTACCCAACTTGTCGAGCATCTTCAATGTGATTTCACGAAGACTTGTCACCAGTACGTTGAACTCCTTGTCGTCTGACAATGGGTATTCTTCTTCAAGTGGCGTGATGTTAGCCCTCAAGAAAGGCTTGGTGCTTGTCACACTGTCGAGTTGGAATGGGTATTTGCCTTGGATGATGACGTTTGTGGAATTGTCTGGAAATTCCAACACTCGTATAATTTCTGCGACTACGCCTATTTGGTATAGACCATCCTGACCGGGGTCCTCGTCTTTTGCGTCTTTTTGGCAGATTACGCCGATTGGCGTTTTCGTTTTTTGTGCCGCTTCAATTAGTGCCAAAGATTTGTCGCGGCCAACCGCTACTGGAATTGCGACATTGGGAAACAACACCATATTCCGAAGCGCCAAGATAGGAACATCGGACGTAAATGACTGTGGGTCTATATCGTTGTCAGTATTTTCGTTGGCTTTTACATCTGTGAAGATTTGGCATATTTGTGGGCTTCCATCTTCTTCGACCAACTTGCTGTCTGTAAAATCAATCATTGTCAAAATTTATTTTATATATCCTATAGCAAAAAAAATGCCAAACAATTTCTTAATAAAAAGCCGGAACAATTTTTCAATTGTTCCGGCATGTGTGGCTATTGACAAAAATATTTAGTCAACTGTTGCTGCGTCGGATTGATGGCAAGAATCTTCCCGTCTTTATCAAGAAGATAGCTGTTCATTCCGCTCTTTAGACGATACCGTTTGTACACTTCGGATTCCATACCGTCTTTTTCGTAAAATTGCGATACTTCTGATAGCCCATCTGTTCTGACAAGCTCTTTGAACATATTGTCGCTGTCGTCGAAATTAACAGAAATAAAACTCAAATTTTTTCCGATGGATTTGAAAAATCTGTCGTAATGAATGTTTCTGATGCGAGCTTCCGCATCGTCCGACGTCCAAAAATTGACTATCACATAATTGCCTCTCGTTTCGCTTAGTTTGAAATGATTCCCTAATTTGCTTATTTCAAAGTTTGGGGCGAAAGAGTTGATATCAACACTTACATCATAACTGTTGTAAGAAGATGTAAATACCAACAATATGGCAATTGTCGCAATTGCTGTAAATGTTCTCCTCATTCATTTAAATTATAGTTCACACTAAAGGCTTTCTTGGGAGTCCACCTGAGAAAAGCCCCTGCCGATTTTCGGCAATGGAGAGATCTCTTTCTCTCGTTTTTTTTAATTCCGCAGACAAAGGTATAAAAAAATATCGTTGATACAATGCATTTTAACCTTTTTGTCGACTTTAAACCAATTACAAAAGGTTATTTGCATCGCTGGCAAATAGCACTGCATACGGCTTTACAAGCCATTCCCGCTGATGTGGAGCGACACGAATATGGGCTTGCTAATAAAACATTTTTTAACACAGCAGAGCTGCCATGCTTCACTCCTTGAATTGCTCAAAACGGTTCGGACCGATAGGCATTCATGAATCCTTGAAGAATATTCAAGGCTATTTGCTGAACTTGAATCCTTGCTGCTCAATAAAATCAAAAAATATTTTAGAGAAAGTCTCGTTGTTTTCTTTAGAATATCTGACATCCGTAAACACCTGAGCCAATGAATCCTTTCCATTTTCCTTGACAAAATTGATGTTTGCCGGCAACTCTTCCTTTTCTTTGTAAAGATTGGAGATGTCGGTTGTGGAATAATCAGCATATCGCTCCTTGTGTATGATTCCTTGCAATGGAATTCGCTCTGATTTGGCTGAATCATCATCGGGAATGCCGACAGACAGGGTCGCGATAGGGACAACGTATTGTGGAAGATTAAGCGTTTTGGCAATTTGTGGGGCATTGTATGTTGTCGTGCCGAGGTAGCAGCATCCAAGTCCGTTCATCTCGGCTATGGTGCAGAATTGCTGGGCGAATATTGTGGCGTCGAGGAATGCGGCGACAAATGATTGGAAATTGTCGAATCCTGGCTTGGCATTGCTCAGCTCGCACCATTTTATAAAACGGTTGAAGTCGGCGCAGAAAGTTAATAGCATTGGTGCTCCGGTTGCCGCCGGTTGGTTGAAATGGCTTTTTGCCAATTCTTCTTTTATGTCGGTGTCAGTTGTTATGACAACACTGTATAGTTGCATTCCTCCAGTTGTCGGGGATTGAGCCGCAGCATCAAGCATGCGCTCAATGGTGTCGCTGGGAATGGCTTCTGATTTGTATTTTCTTATGGTTTTACGATTAAAGAAGAAATCCATATTCATAATTTATTGTTTTTATTGCAAAGGTAGTCAATAAATCCGGAATGTCGCAAAAAGCAACAAACACCCAAGAGCATAAAATAGTCTGAATATATTTTGAGAATACTGGAAATTTTGCAATCTTTGCATTGATGAATGAAAAGCATCAGTAACTATTATTAAATCAAACACTGTTGTGGAGATAAACATATATTCTTACGACGAGGCTTTCAATGCCTCATGTGACTATTTTAACGGCGATGAACTCGCTGCTCGCGTCTGGGTCAACAAATACGCTTTGAAGGACTCATACGGAAACATTTATGAAAAGACGCCGGACGATATGCACCATCGATTGGCATCGGAATTGGCACGGATTGAAAGTAAATACAAGAATCCTTTGTCGGAAACGGATATTTTCAACTTGATGAAGGATTTCAAATACATTGTGCCGCAAGGAAGCCCGATGGCGGGAATCGGAAACAATTATCAAGTAGGGTCGTTGTCAAACTGTTTCGTAATCGGTCTTGACGGCGCTCCGGACTCTTATGGAGGCATCATCAAAATCGACGAGGAACAAGTGCAGCTGATGAAGCGCAGAGGCGGCGTGGGACACGACCTCTCACATGTGCGCCCAAAGGGTTCGCCTGTGAAAAATTCAGCTCTTACGTCAACGGGATTGGTGCCGTTTATGGAACGCTACTCAAATTCCACAAGAGAAGTTGCGCAAGATGGACGTCGCGGAGCGTTGATGCTGTCGGTTTCAATAAAGCATCCCGACAGCGAGGCATTCATCGATGCGAAAATGACAGAAGGCAAAGTTACGGGTGCCAATGTGTCGGTACGCGTCGACGACGAGTTCATGCGGGCGGCAGAAACTGATGCGGAATATGAACAGAAATTCCCGGTTGACAGCGAGCATCCATATGTGTCAAAAAAAATAAATGCAAACGCCCTTTGGCGAAAGATTGTGCATAATGCGTGGAAGAGCGCTGAACCAGGTGTGCTTTTCTGGGATACGATAACGCGAGAGTCTATCCCTGATTGTTACGCTGACTTAGGGTTTAAAACGATATCCACAAATCCTTGTGGCGAAATTCCGTTGTGCCCGTATGACAGCTGTCGGCTTATTGCTGTAAACCTGTATTCATACGTAAAAAATCCTTTCACAGCCGAAGCAGAATTTGACTTTGACCTTTTCCGACAGCACATCAGATGTGCTCAGCGACTGATGGACGACATTATCGATCTGGAAATGGAAAAAATTGATAAAATCATTGCCAAAATAGAGTCCGATCCAGAAACGGAAGAAGTTAAAGCCACAGAATTGAATCTGTGGAAGAAAATCCGCAACAAGACTTTGGCTGGACGACGCACTGGACTTGGAACAACAGCGGAAGGAGATATGCTTGCCGCAATGGGCTTCCGTTATGGAACTCCAGAGGCTACGGCTTTTTCTGTGTCTGTACACAAGACGTTGGCACTTGCGGCCTACTGGTCTTCGGTCGAGATGGCAAAGGAGCGTGGCGCATTCTCTTTGTACGACGCCAAGAGGGAAGAGGCAAATCCTTACATAAACCGATTGAAGGACGCTGACCCTTCTTTGTATGATGAGATGATAAAATACGGGCGACGCAACATTGCATGCTTGACAATCGCCCCGACGGGAACTACAAGCTTGATGACACAAACCACATCCGGCATAGAGCCGGTCTTTATGCCTGTATATAAGCGCCGTCGCAAGGTTAACCCGAATGAGCCGGGCGTACATGTGGATTATGTAGACGAAACTGGTGATGCGTTTGAAGAATATGTAGTTTATCACCATAAGTTTATATCCTGGATGGATGCGAATGGCATCAAACGCAAAGAAAAGTTCTCACAAGAAGAGTTGGATGAATTGGTGGCGAAATCTCCGTACAACAAGGCCACAGCAAACGACATTGACTGGCATGAGAAGGTCAAGATGCAGGGAGAAATCCAAAAATGGGTTGACCATTCAATAAGTGTTACAATCAACTTGCCGTCGGATGTGACCGAAGATCTGATAAACGAGCTGTATATGGAAGCGTGGAAGGCTGGTTGCAAGGGATGCACCGTGTATCGTGACGGTTCACGCTCAGGAGTTCTTGTGTCGACTCAGAAGGAAAAAAAGAAGGTGGAGGCTCCTGTCCACACAGGTTTTGAGGAGCGCCATGTGCTTAAACGTCCGATTGAATTGGAGGCGGATGTTGTCAGATTCCAGAATAACAAAGAGAAATGGATTGCGTTTGTCGGACTTATCGATGGCAGACCTTATGAAATATTTACTGGTCTTGCAGATGATGAAGATGGCATCTTCTGTCCGAAATCTGTGAGCAAAGGAAAAATCATCAAGGCTATTGACGAGAATGGCAACAAGCGCTATGATTTTCAGTTCATCAATAAGCGTGGATACAAGACGACAATAGAGGGCCTCTCTGACAAGTTCAATCCTGAGTATTGGAATTATGCCAAATTGATATCAGGCGTGTTGCGCTATGGCATGCCAATTGACCAAGTGATGAAGCTGGTTGGTGGACTCGAGCTCAACAGCGAATCTATCAACACCTGGAAAATGGGCGTTGAGCGGGCTTTGAAGAAGTATTTGCCAGAAGGCACCAAAGCCAAAGGTCAGAAATGTCCTAATTGCGGACAAGAAACATTGATATACCAAGAGGGCTGTTTGATTTGCACTTCGTGCGGCACATCAAGATGCGGATAGAGAAACTAACCTATGGAATATTCATTAAGTAAATATATTAACCTATGAAATTGTTATTTAGAATTGGCTACAACACTGCCTGGGGGGAAAGCTTATATCTTTTGGGCAGTGTTAAGGAATTGGGCGAATGGAATGAGTCCAAAGCGTTGAAAATGACCTACGAGGACGGCATTTGGTCTACAGAGGTGGATATTAAGCGCAATGTCAAATCGTTTGAGTATTGCTATATTGTCCGAAACGACAATGGCGCAGTTCGCAAGGAGTGGGGCAAGCCTCACTTGTTCACGTTTGGAAAAGAAATCAAGGTCTATGAAATCTTGGATTCCTGGAATGACCAGCCCTATGACAAATCTTTCTACTCGTCGATGTTTGTCAATTCCATATTCCATCGTGAAAACAAAAACGATGCGCTGCCTCATCAACGTGGTGGCGTCACGTTGGAAATTTTTGCTCCGTCGGTAAGACCTGACGAGGACTTGTTTGTGACAGGCAATTGCGATGTGCTTGGAAATTGGGACCAGGAGAACGCGTTGGCGCTTACCGATTGCAATTATCCGATATGGTCGGTTGCTTTCCAATTTCCTGAAAAAGAGGAACAGGTGGAGTATAAATTCTTCAAGAGAAACAGACACACCGGCACTGAATCGTGGGAAGGGTGCAATAACCGGGTGCTTGACATATCGGCTCCAGACAAAAACGGATGTATTGTTGTCGCAGGCTTGAGATTCAACGATTCCGCTGCGCTATGGAAGGGCGCTGGCACAGCTATTCCGGTGTTCTCAATCCGCACCGACGAGGATTTCGGCGCCGGCGACTTCCTCAGCATAAAGAAAATGGTTGATTGGCTGGCGGCGACAGGGCAGCGTGTCTTGCAGATTCTACCAATCAACGACACTACAATGACTCACACATGGGTGGATTCCTATCCATATAAAGCTAATTCGACTTATGCACTGCATCCGATGTATCTAAACATTATGGCATTGGGCAAGCTGAAGGACAATCAGCGTCAGGAATATTTCAATAATCTGGCAGTGGAGTTGAATGCTCTTCCGCAAGTCGACTATGAGCGTGTCAATGCGGGCAAGCTGGAATATGTGAGAGAAATCTTTGCCGAATCAGGAGCCAAGACCTTGAAGACGGAGAACTTTAAATCGTTCTTTGCAAAAAATGAGTATTGGCTGAAGAATTATGCAGCATTCTGCTTGTTGCGTGACAAATTTGGAACTGCCGACTTTACCAAATGGGGTAAGTATTCAAAATTCGACGAAAGTCTTGTCGACGAGTTGTGCAAAGACAATGCTGATGAAATCAACCTGACATATTACATCCAATACAACCTTGACAAACAACTGAAAGATAGTTGTGATTATGCACACAAGCACGGTGTTGTGTTGAAAGGTGACATACCTATCGGTATCAGCCGCGCAAGTGCGGATGCTTGGGTTGACCCAGATTTGTTTAATCTGAACAGCCAAGCGGGAGCGCCGCCTGATGACTTCTCAGTGCTTGGTCAGAATTGGGGATTACCGACATATAATTGGGAGCGTATGAGTCAGGACGGCTTTAAATGGTGGAAAAACAGGATGCGCAAGATGTCGGAATATTTCGACCTGTATCGAATAGACCATATCCTTGGCTTCTTCCGAATCTGGCAAATCCCCATGTCGGCGGTGCATGGCTTGTTGGGTGTGTTCAACCCGGCGTTACCATATACACCAGATGAAATGCGCAACAATTATGACTTCTGGATAAATCCGGATCTCCAATGCAAACCATATATTATGGACTACTTCCTTGCCGATTTCTTTGGAGAATATACCGAAGAGGCAAAATCGCTATATCTGGAATCGATAGGAGGGGGACGCTACAAACTGAAACCTGAAGTTGATACGCAACAGAAAGTTGCGGAGTTGTTTGCGTCGTATGAGAAAAACGACAAGAACAATAAATTGGAAAACGCCCTGTGCGGCTTGCTTGATGAAGTGCTTTTCATCGAGGACCCAGAAGAACATGGCAAATACCATCCTCGAATCTCAGCACAATTCACCTACATCTATAGGTCGCTGAATGATTATGAGAAGTGGTGCTTCAACAGAATGTATAACGACTTCTATTACCATCGTCACAATGATTTCTGGTATGGAAAGGCTATGTGGAAACTTCCGGCTTTGGTAAACTCAACAGATATGCTTGTGTGCGGTGAGGATTTGGGAATGATTCCAGACTGTGTGCCGGCGGTGATGAAACAACTTCAGATTCTGTCGCTGGAAATACAAAGGATGCCCAAAAATCCAGAAGACGAGTTTGGCAATCCATATCAATATCCATATTTGTCGGTATGCACTACATCGACCCATGATATGGGTGGAATCAGACAATGGTGGGAGGAAAACCACGACAAAACCCAGCGATTCTACAACACTATGTTGCATCAAGAAGGTGGCGCGCCTTTTTATGCCGAGCCTTGGCTTTGCGACATTATTGTGAGCCAACATCTTGAGTCGCCATCAATGTTGACGGTACTTCCTTGGCAGGACTGGATGTCGATTGACGGAAAATTGCGCAAAGAGAATCCAAACGATGAACAAATCAATGTTCCTGCGATTGCAAAGCATTATTGGCGCTATAGAATGCACATCTCGGTTGAATCATTAATGAAGGAATCGGTATTTAACGAAAACATTAAAAACAAGATTACGCGGACTGGACGGAATTGATCGTTTTTGATTTTTATAAATTAAAATCGAGTAGGTGGTAAACTCCTCCTACTCGATTTTCTTTAGACGTTGTCACCATTTTTGTGCAAAATGGTGACAACGTTTTATAGATATGACTTTAGCAATGCGCTTTTTTCCCCTTTCAATTTGCGGATTGCCTTCTCTTTGATTTGGCGCACTCGTTCCCGCGTCAAATTGAACTTGTCACCAATCTCCTCCAATGTCATCTCTCTGCAGCCAATGCCGAAACACAGCCTTAAAATCTCCCTCTCTTTACCTTGCAATTGATTCAATGCTCGGTCAACTTCCTTCGACAGTGATTCTTGCGTCAGCGTGGCGTCAGTGCTTGGCACGTCATCGTTGGCAAGCGTGTCGGCCATGCATTTGTCATCTCCGTCAGCGACAGGCTCGTCGACCGACACAGTGCGGTAGAAGGCTTTTAGGGCACTTGTCACCTTTTCCAATGGCATATCAAGGCGCTGCGCAAGTTCTTCCGCTGACGGGCGGCGTTGATTTTCCTGCTCAAATTTGGAGATTTCCTTGCTTATTCTATTGTTTAAACCTACTTGATTCAACGGCAGTCTGATTTCCCGCGACTGGTCCGCCAATGCCTGCAAAATCGATTGGCGAATCCACCAAACTGCGTATGAGATGAATTTGAAACCTCTGGTCTCATCAAACTTTTTAGCTGCTTTTATCAAGCCTAAATTGCCCTCGTCAATCAGATCTGGCAGACTCAATCCTTGGTTCTGATACTGCTTTGCTACAGAAACAACAAATCTAAGATTTGCGCGCGTCAATTTATCCAATGCCTTTTGGTCGCCTTGTCTGATTCGCTGAGCCAACTCAACTTCCTCATCTGTTGAAACGAGGTCCTCTTTGCCAATTTCCTGTAGATACTTTTCGAGTGATTGACTGGTGCGATTGGTGATTGATTTTGAAATCTTTAACTGTCTCATACAAATTAATCTATTAGCTTCTTGTTGTTATTCACGGATAAGTTTTGTTCAAGAAACAACGATTCGGCCGAGATGGTTCACGGGGACAGATATAAAATGCAACGAATCCCGACTGAAATAGCCGGGATTCGTTGCATTTTATAATTGTTCTTAACTATAAATACGATTTTAAGAGTCTGCTCTTTTGTCCTTTCAATTTACGGATTGCTTTCTCTTTAATTTGGCGCACACGCTCTCGTGTCAAATCGAATTTGTCACCAATCTCTTCCAAAGTCATTTCCTGACAACCTATGCCAAAAAACATTTTTAAGATTTCGCGTTCACGGTCATGCAATTGGTTCAATGCTCGGTCAACCTCCTTCGACAGCGACTCCTGATTGAGCGAAGAGTCTGCCATGGGGGAGTCGTCGTTGGTCAACACATCAAGCATACAGTTGTCCTCTCCTTCGGCAAATGGTGCGTCTACAGAGATGGAACGACCGGAAACACTGATTGTACTTGAGATTTTCTCTACCGGAATGTCGAGTCGGTTGGCAAGTTCCTCTGCTGAAGGACGACGCTGGTTTTCTTGTTCGAATTTAGAAAGCTCTTTGCTAATTTTGTTCAGCGAACCAACTTGATTCAAAGGTAGTCGGACAATTCTTGATTGCTCTGCCAATGCCTGCAAAATCGATTGGCGAATCCACCAAACTGCATATGAGATAAATTTGAAACCGCGTGTTTCATCGAATTTCTGAGCGGCTTTAATCAAGCCCAAATTACCCTCGTTGATCAAGTCTGGCAGACTCAATCCCTGGTTCTGATACTGTTTTGCTACAGAAACAACAAATCGAAGATTTGCGCGCGTCAATTTATCCAATGCCCGCTGATCGCCGTTTCGAATACGTTGAGCCAACTCAACTTCTTCTTCTACAGAGATAAGGTCTTCTCGTCCAATTTCTTGAAGATACTTATCAAGCGATGCGCTTTCACGATTGGTGATTGATTTTGAAATCTTTAATTGTCTCATTCAGATGTTGTTATTTAAAATCGGATTTTACGTGCAAAGATAATAAAAATTTATCACATAATTGTGGCTTATCTCCAAAATAAATTTAGTTACAGCAAAAAAGTTATAGAAAAAGTCATCGGACACACAATGCTATTGATGTATCCGATGACTGTAGTGTTGAGAGTGATGCTTTCTATTCCTTGACCGCTGCAATCAGAGCATTGAAAGCGTCGTGCAACCCATCAGCATTTTTACCGCCTGCTTGTGCGAATCCAGGTTGGCCACCGCCACCACCTTTGATTGCCTTTGCTGCCTCACGTACAATTGACGCGGCGTTAAGTCCTTCTTTCACAAGGTCGTCTGTAAGCATTACGGTAAGCATAGGTTTCTTCTCCGGACTTACGGTTGCTGCTACAAATGCTGTTTTTGTAGGGGAGGTCTCACGTATGGCAAATGCCACTCCTTTGACAATGTCTGGAATGCGCATACCGCCCAATGATGTCAATTGGATGCCGTTTGGCAGTATTTCTTTCTTCCCAAGAAGTTGAGAACTAAGGTTCTTGATGCGTTCGATTGCCATGTCTTCAGCATCTTTCCGCAATTCGGCATTTTCAGAGATTGTTTTCTTGACAGCCTTCTTTATATCCGAAGAGTTGAGCAGTGAGCCAACATATTTTATCGTGTTTTGCAACTCGTGGATTGCGTTTTCCACATTTTCGCCAGTTATTGCCTCAATGCGTCGTATGCCGGCGGCGATACTTCCTTCTGAAACAATCTTTATAATTCCAATGTTGCCAGTATTTGGCACGTGCGTACCTCCGCAGAGCTCAACAGAGTCGCCGTATTTGATAACGCGGACTTCTTCCCCATATTTCTCTCCGAACAATGCCATGGCACCCATCGCTTTAGCTTCCGCAATAGGGACATTGCGATGCTCGTCAAGAGCGATGGCGTTACGTACTTTCTTGTTTGCAAGTCGCTCAACTGCCTCTATTTCCTCTTCTGTCATCTTCTGGAAGTGCGAGAAGTCAAAGCGGAGTTCTGTAGGCGATACATATGAGCCTTTTTGCTCCACGTGTGTGCCGAGCACTTCTCTCAGCGCTTCGTGCAACAGGTGAGTCGCCGTGTGGTTGCATGACGTAGCCAAGCGTTTGTCGGTGTCTATTTTTGCGATTATTGCAGCCTGAGGATTTGACGGCATCTTTGTTGTCAAATGAATAGGCAGGTTGTTTTCGCGTTTTGTATCGAATACTTCGATCTTCTCATCGCCTGAAATCAGCCAACCAGTATCGCCGACCTGTCCACCCATTTCTGCGTAGAACGGTGTCTCTTTCAGCACAATCTGATAGAACTCTTTGTTTTTCTGTTTTACCTTGCGGTATCGGAGAATGGATGTCTCACATTCAAATTTGTCATATCCGACAAACTCCGATTCCCCGGCATTGAGTTCAACCCAGTCGGAAGCCTCTATTGCGGCAGCATTGCGCGCACGTTGCTTTTGCTTCGCCATTTCTTCGTCAAACTCTTTGTGGTTGACGGTGAAACCATGCTCTTTCAGAATGAGTTCTGTAAGATCAAGAGGGAATCCATAAGTGTCATACAGCACAAACGCTTCCGTTCCGCTCACTTCTTTTCTGCCATCTGCCTTGGCCTCGTTGACAACCTTGTCGAGAAGTTTGATTCCTGTCTCCAATGTGCGGAGGAATGTGTCTTCTTCCTCTTTAATTACCGTCTTTATCAAATCAGGTTGTTGCTTGAGCTCTGGGTAGGCATCGCCCATAGACTCTATCAGTGTGTCCACAAGACGGTATATGAATGCTTGACGTTGGTCAAGGAATGTGTATGCATACCGAACAGCACGGCGCAGGATGCGTCGAATCACATAACCTGCCTTGGCGTTAGATGGAAGTTGAGCTTCGGCAATAGAGAAGGCGATTGTACGTACATGGTCGGCGATTACGCGCATTGCTACGTCAACCTTCTCGTCTTTGCCATAACTTTTTCCTGACAATTGTGAGATTTTCTGAATCAACGGTTGGAAAACGTCTGTGTCGTAATTTGAGTGTTTTCCCTGCAATGCGCGCACAAGACGCTCGAATCCCATTCCTGTATCGATGACATGCATAGGAAGCGGTTCGAGGCTGCCGTCTGCCTTGCGGTTGTATTGCATAAATACGATGTTCCAGATTTCAATAACCTGGGGGTCGTCTTTATTGACCAATTCGCGGCCAGGCGTTTTGGCTTTCTCCTCAGGTGTGCGCGAGTCAAGATGAATCTCGGAGCATGGACCGCAAGGACCGGTTTCACCCATTTCCCAAAAGTTGTCGTGTTTATTGCCGTTAATGATGTGGTCGGCGGATACATGCTTCAGCCAATATCCGGCAGCTTCATCGTCGCGTGAAAGGCCTTCTTCTGGAGCTCCCTCAAACACAGTCACATATAAATCGTCCGGATTGAGATGCAATACGTCCACAAGATATTCCCACGCATAATCGATGGCTCCTTCTTTGAAATAGTCACCAAACGACCAATTGCCAAGCATCTCAAACATCGTGTGGTGATATGTGTCAAGTCCCACTTCTTCCAAGTCGTTATGTTTACCGCTTACGCGCAAGCATTTTTGAGAGTCTGTGGCTCGTTTGTATTTCGGCGGGACGTTGCCCAATATGATGTCCTTGAACTGGTTCATTCCGGCATTTGTAAACATCAATGTCGGATCGTCTTTGATGACCATCGGTGCAGAAGGCACAATCTGATGGCCTTTGCTGTGGAAGAAATCTTTAAAAGATTCTCTAATTTCTTTTGCTGAATACATATCGTAATATAAACTTTCGTTTGAAATCAAGTTTTTTGAACGAGAATTAACTCTCATTTTATCTTGCAAAAGTAATCATTTTATTACTTTTGTAAAAGAAGAATCCACCCTAATGCGTAGCACTGAGAAAAAATATTATAAAATCAAAGAAGTTTCGGAAATGCTTGACATCCCCATCTCAACATTGCATTTCTGGGAACGGCAGTTTACGGTATTGTCTCCTCGACGGTCGAGAGGCAATGATAGGCTGTATACGACCGACGATATTGAAAAAATCAAGATGGTGCATTATCTTGTAAAGGTGCGCGGCATGAAGCTTGCCGCCGCCCAAGAACAGATTCTGCACAACCGCAAAAATGTGTCAAAAAGACAAGAGGTGGCGGAACGTCTTGAGGAAATAAAAACCGAACTGCAATCGTTGGCTGACGCACTGGACGGCATTTGGAAACGAGGCCGTGAAAACAGCCCTGTCTCCGAATAGCTATCTGTCAGTCATCAAAACGCTTTAGGATGTTTTGATAAGCGTCGATGCGTCGATCACGCAGAAACGGCCACCAGCGTCTCACCTGTTCGCTTCTTGTCAAATCTATTGCAACAATTTTCTCCGCCTCGCTGTCGGTAGCGGCTTCATCAATCAGCTCGCCTTGAGGTCCTGCGACAAAGCTCGAGCCCCAGAATTGGATTCCATTGGTTGCATTCGACGGGTCAGGTTCGTGTCCGACTCTGTTTACTGCGACAACGGGCAGCCCGTTGGCTACAGCATGTCCCCTCATGGACAACATCCATGCTTGTCGCTGACGCATTTTTTCCGCTTCGTTGTCTGAGCTTTCCCATCCGATGGCGGTGGGGTATATCAATAATTCTGCGCCTTTCAATGCCATCAATCGAGCCGCTTCCGGATACCACTGGTCCCAACAAACCAATACACCAAGTTTTCCGACAGATGTCTGGATTGGTTCAAAACCTATATCCCCGGGCGTAAAGTAGAATTTCTCATAATATGCCGGATCGTCAGGAATATGCATCTTGCGATATTTCCCGGCAACGGATCCGTCTTTTTCAAAAACAACGGCGGTGTTGTGATATAACCCCGGCGCTCTGCGCTCAAACAGCGATGTCACAAGCACTATGCCGCATTCTTTTGCCACGTTGGAATAAACACCTGTTTCTTCGCCGTTAATGTCTATCGCCAAGTCAAAATTGTCGACGCTCTCCGTTTGGCAGAAATACAAGCTGTCGTGCAATTCTTGCAGCACCACAAGTTGCGCGCCGTCGTTTGCCAAGCGTTTTATTTTTGCGACAAGTTTTTCTCTATTCTTGCTTATGCAGGCGCTGTTGGCTTGCTGAATGTATCCTAATTTGATGATTCTGCTCATATATTCAATGAATTTTTAGGGAACTGCATGGTAACGCAATGGAGCGATCCGTGCTGTTTTATCAATGCTCGGCAGTCAACGCCGAGGACCTTTCTGTCTGGAAATGCAGAGGATATTATGCTCATGGCTTCGCTGTCGTTGCTTTCCTGGCCGTAAATAGGGACAAGAACGAATCCATTTCCAATAAGGAAATTGGCATATGTTGCTGGCAGCCGCTCCCCGTCGGCAAAGATAGGGGCGGGTAACGGCAATGGGAGCAACTTATACTTTGCTCCGTCTGCGGTTGTGAAACTTTGGAGCTGACATTCCATGGCTTTCAACTCTGCGAAATGCTCGTCACGTTCATCATCGGTTGAAACATACAGAATGGTGTCGTTTGGCGCCAATCGCGCCAAGGTGTCTATGTGGCTGTCGGTGTCGTCGCCACTAAGGTAGCCATGGTCAAGCCACAACACTCTGCTTATGCCGAATACCTTTTCCAAGTACACTTGTATTTCCTCTTTGGTCGACTGTCCATTCCTATTTTTGGAAAGGAGACACTCGCTTGTGGTGAGCAGCGTGCCGTTGCCGTCGCTCTCAATGGACCCTCCCTCAAGGACAAAATTCAAGCTGTTTGAATATTCCCCCTTAAACATTCCGGAATCGAAAAGACGGGATGTTATAAGATTGTCTTTGTCGGCGGCAAATTTCAGACCCCAACCGTTGAACTTGAAATCGTTGACCACGGGGCGGTTTCCGCGAAGCGTGGTTATGGAACAAGTGTCGCGTGCCCAAGTATCATTTGTCGGACATTTGACCACGGATATCAACTCGTTGCTGAATGATATGTCGCTGCTGTCGTCAGGGTCTGCTATGACGATGACTCTTTCGCCTTGATCAGCAATGGCGTTGACTATCTCTTTGTAGCAAGAGACAACTTCTTCCAACATATATGACCAATCTGTTCCGGCATGTGGCCACGCAAGCATTATGGCGTCTTGTTCTGCCCATTCGGCGGGAAGGATTGCGCGTTCGTTGTTATTCGTCATATTCTGTAAGGGAATCAAATGCAGATTCGTGATTGTCCAAGTATTCGTGACAATAGTCAACAAACGCAGTCCGTTCGCGGTAGCCCATATCGTCACACCATTCCTTAAAATAAGCCTTAAGCGCCTCGTCCTCGAAAATCAGACGTTTAAACTCGCTCTCGGCAATGTCTATACTCCCAAACCTGACCAGTAGTTCCTGAATCATTGATGAAATATCAGTCATAGTTTCAATAGTTTTATACGTTTCCCAAAAATAACCATATTTCCTCTAACTTCCAAACTTTATAAAAAAATAAGCACACGTAATTGAGCGTGCGCTTATTTTTATTTTGATGTAAGTTGTGTCTTATTCAGAAACCACCTCGAAAGGAATTTCTACAGAAACTTCTTTGTGGAGTTTCAAGAGAGCCTTGTAGCTACCAACTTCCTTCACAGCCTCTTTGAGAACGATAAGTTTGCGGTCTACGTTGAAACCCAACTTCTCGAGAGCCTCTGCAATTTGGATATTGTTTACTGAACCAAAGATTGTGCCGGTAGAGCTTGTCTTTGCTCCGATAGTCAAAGCAACGTCCTTCAAAGACTCTGCCAATGCCTCAGCGTCGGCTTTGATTTTAGCCAGCTTGTGGGCTCTTTGCTTCTGGTTTTCTGCCAAAACTTTAAGCGCCGATTCGGTAGCGATAACAGCTTTGCACATTGGGATAAGGTAGTTTCGACCGTAACCGCTCTTAACTTCTACAACATCGTCCTTGTAGCCAAGATTTGCGATATCTTCTTTTAATATGATCTTCATAATTGTAATCCTTCTTTTAATGTTATTTCATCAAGTCAGTCACGTAAGGAAGAAGTGCAAGATGACGGGCGCGTTTTACGGCCTGTGCCACTCTTCTCTGGAATTTGAGTGAAGTTCCCGTGATGCGACGAGGAAGGATTTTGCCTTGCTCGTTCAAGAATTTCTTGAGGAATTCAGGATCTTTGTAGTCGATATACTTAATGCCACTCTTTTTGAAACGGCAATATTTTTTCTTTTTGACATCTACTGAAAGCGGAGTCAAGTATCTGATTTCTGATTGTGGTTGTGCCATGATTAATCCTCCTTTGTTTCGTTGTTGTTAGACTTAGCTGCGCGAAGACTTCTGCGTTTTTCAGCGTATTCTGCAGCATACTTGTCAAGACGGAATGTCAAGAAACGGATAACTTTCTCGTCGCGACGATAAGCTGTCTCAAGTTTCTTCACAACCTGCGGTTCTGCATTGAACTCAACAAGGCAATAGAAGCCTGTGCTTTTTTTCTGAATAGGGTATGCCAACTTGCGGAGGCCCCAGTTCTCTTCATTTACTATTTCTGCACCATTTTTAGTGAGAACAGCAGTGAATTTTTCTACCGCTTCCTTCATCTGAGCATCAGACAAAACGGGAGTTAAAATGAAAACGGTTTCGTACTTGTTCATAATTAATTGATTAGTTTTTAAAATTTGCGGCACAAAGGTATGAATTTTTCGCTGTTTACGCAAACACTTTTTGTGAAGATGCAATAAAAAATGAAAATTTAACAATAAATGGTCGTTTTGATGGATTTTGAGCTACATGTGACTGATTTGCGCATGAAGTTTTGACGGGATTCTAAAAAAATAACTAAATTTGCACATTTGTAAAGCGAAAAATCTATTAAATGGAAATAACAGCAACGCAATTAGCGACTATTATAAGAGGTGAAATCGAGGGCGACGGCTCTGTGAAGATATCCTCTTATTCTAAAATCGAGGAGGCTCAAGAGGGTTCTTTGTCATTCTTGGCCAATCCTAAATACACGCATTTTGTATATACGACAAAGGCATCTGTTTTGTTGGTGCGCAAAGATTTTGTACCTGAGCAGCCTATAAAAGCGACACTGATAAAGGTGGACGACCCTTATGCCACTTTGGCGGAGTTGCTCAATTTGGTGCAAGCATCGGCTCCTGTGAAATCCGGAGTGGAGCAGCCCGTATATGTTTCGGATGGCGTTGATTTGCCAAAATCAATTTATCTTGGGGCATTCTCTTACATCGGCAAGAATGCCAAAATAGGAGAGAACGTAAAAATATACCCTCAGTGCTATATTGGCGACGGTGTTGTTATTGGAAACAACACGACTCTTTACGCAGGTGTTAAAATATACCAGGGGTGCGTTGTCGGCGAGAATTGCATTCTCCATTCGGGAGTTGTTGTGGGAAGCGACGGCTTTGGATTTGCCCCTGAAAAGGACGGCAGTTATCTGAAGATTGCCCAGATCGGCAATGTGGTAATTGAAGACAATGTAGAAATAGGCGCCAACACCACTGTCGACAGGGCTACGATGGGCTCGACAAAAATCCATAAAGGCGTGAAGTTGGACAATCTTATACAAGTTGCGCATAATGTTGAAATCGGCGACAACACAGTTATTGCCGCGCAGACAGGCATCGCGGGTTCGGCTAAGATTGGCAAACAAAATATGATTGGAGGCCAAGTTGGCATCGCCGGTCACATCACAATCGGCGACCGGAACCAAATTGGGGCACAGTCTGGTATCCATACAAGAACAGGCGACGACAAGGTGCTGCTGGGGTATCCTGCGGTTGACGCAAGAGATTTTATGCGCGAAGCTGCATATCGTCGCCGGTTGGGCGACATAATCGCCGACTTGAACACTATAAAAAAAGACTTAAACAAAAAAGACAACAAATAAAAAAGATAATATGAAACAATGTACGTTGAAATCTGCTTTTACCATAAGAGGTAAGGGCTTGCATACGGGCAGGGAAATTGAAGCGACATTCAAGCCTGCTCCAGACAATTTTGGGCGGAAATTCCTTCGCATTGATGTTGAAGGCGCAGCGCCTATCGAAGCTGTGGCTGAGAATGTCGTGGAGACATGCCGCGGAACGGTTATTGCTTCTGGCGACTTGAAAATCTCCACTATTGAGCACGCCATGGCTGCGTTGTATGCTTCCAATGTCGACAACTGCCTCGTGGAGCTGAATGGCCCTGAAGTGCCAATCCTTGACGGCAGTGCAAAAATATTTATGGACAAGATTGAGGAAGTCGGAGTTGTTGAGCAGACGGAAGACGCAGCGGTGTACGTTGTAAGAAACCGCACAACGGTTAAGGACAGCGAGACCGAAGCCTCAATTTGCGTTATTCCCGACAGCGATTTCTGCGTGGATGTAATGATTGAGTTCAACTCGGTTGTACTCTCCAATCAGTTCGCCACTCTTGACTCTTTGGATGATTTCAAAACACAGATTGCTGCAAGCCGTACATTCGTTTTCGTAAGAGAAATTGAAGAGTTGGTCAAACACGACTTGATAAAAGGCGGCGACCTGGACAATGCCATCGTTATTTACGACACTCCGGTGGCGCAGTCGGAGCTTGACAGAATCGCCGATATGATGAACGTGCCAAGAAAGAAAGTGTCAGAGTTCGGATTCATCAACAACGACGAGCTGGTGTTTAAAAACGAGCCGGCACGCCACAAACTTCTTGATGTGGTTGGCGACGTGGCTTTGATTGGCAGACGTGTGCAGGGCCGTATTATCGCCACTTGCCCAGGTCATACAATCAACACTACATTTGCGAAAAAGGTGAGACGCGAATTAAAGCGTCAGGAGGTTCAGGCCCCGGTCTACAATCCAAACGAGACCCCGATTATGGACGTAAACCGTATCAGAGAGTTGCTTCCACACAGATATCCGTTCTTGTTGGTTGACAAGATTATCGACAAATCCGACAAATATATTGTTGGAGTAAAGAACGTGTCGGGCAACGAACCATTCTTCCAAGGCCACTTCCCTACAGAGCCAGTGATGCCTGGTGTGCTTCAAGTTGAAGCCATGGCTCAAACTGCAGGATTGCTTGTCTTAGGCTCTGTTGATAATCCAGAAAGCTATTCTACTTATTTTATGAAGATCGACAACGTAAAATTCCGACAGAAAGTAGTCCCTGGCGACACTTTAGTTTTCCACGTGTCATTCTTGACTGAATTGAGAAGAGGTTGTGCCAATATGAAGGGCTATGCTTTTGTTGGCGATAAAATCGTTTCCGAGGCTGAATTCATGGCGCAAATAATCAAAAATAAATAATATGAAGCAACCATTAGCATACATACATCCGGATGCCAAGATAGACCCAAGCGTGGTCATCGACCCGTTTGTGACAATTGACAGAAACGTGGAAATCGGAGCGGGAACACGCATTGCCAGCAACGTTACAATCATGGAGGGTACAAGGATTGGCAAGAACTGCACGATTTACCCGGGCGCTGTTATTGGTGCGATTCCTCAAGATCTTAAATTTATGGGAGAAAACACGTTGGCTATCGTTGGCGACAACACAACCATTCGTGAATGCGTGACCATAAACAGGGGCACCGCGTCGAAGGGCAAGACTGTTGTTGGCAGCAATTGCCTTATTATGGCTTATTCTCACATCGCCCATGACTGCGTGATTGGGGACAATATCATTATTGCAAACGCTTCGCAGATTGCTGGAGAGGTACAAATCGACAATTTTGCGGTAGTTGGAGGAGGAACATTGATTCATCAATTTTGCCATATAGGTTCTCATGTGATGATACAAGGCGGGGCTTTGGTCAACAAAGACATTCCCCCATATGTAAAAGCTGCCCGTGAACCGATATCGTATGCTGGCGTGAACTCAATAGGCTTGCGTAGACGCGGTTTCACAAATGAGCAGATTCGTGACATCCAGGACATATATCGTTATCTATATCTTTCTGGATACAACAATAGCGATGCTGTGGAGCATATCGAGGCGGAACTTCCTGCCACGAAAGAGCGTGACGAAATCATCTTGTTTGTGCGCAATTCGAAGCGAGGCATTATCAAAGGCTACGTATAGCAATAAGCCTTAACCGAAGACTTTCGAAAGGGTCGATCTGACAATGTGTTGGGTCGACCCTTTCGCATTGGTGTTTTTTCGAGCCGCAGAGAAGAGGTTGAAATCAGCAAAAGCACTGAAATACCCCGGAGGAGTTGTTGCAATCGATAAAAGAGAACGAGAAGGCGCAGCGGAAGCACAGAGAGAGGTAGCCGCTTGGAAAGCCATCGTAGGCGAGAAGTCACGCAGAGAGGAAGCCGCCAAGGCGGAAGCGGAGCGCATAGCGACCGAGAAGGCGGAGGCGGAATCCGACAAGGAGGAAGCGGAGAAGCGAATGAACGATGAAGAACCAAAGCCCGTAGGAAGTGGTGTGTTTGGAAACATCTACAACCAATTCAAGGGCAAGGTGAAGGAAGCCTTTGATTTCTTGATGAAGCATAAAGGTGGCGACTTGCTCGGTGTGTTCCACAGGAAAGATGTCGGTGACATTGATTTGGTGTGGGGTGACCACGGAGGGGGATTGGCGCATATTATTCGTCGACACATCATTGAACAAAATGACTTCAAAAATGTGAATGAGATACAAAAAGTCATTGAGGATGTTATACGTAATGGTTTGATTGTTAGAGAAAACAAAGACAAAATCAACATCGAATATAATGGATATAGGGTTAGCATAAAAAAGACGATTCGTGATTCAAAAGGGAATGTCGTTGAAAACAAGAACTGGATTGTTACAGCGTTTGATAAAAGCAAGCCTAAACACGAAAAAAGGAATCCATCGTCAAGCGAAACCTTAACAACTCCTTCCGCAAACCAAAAGGCTGATGGAGTGACTTTACCATCAAACGAGGATTCCATCGGCAAAGGTAGTAAAAAGGCAGAGAAGAAGCAAAAGAAGCAGAGCGTTTTTGACAAGGCTAAGGAGATTGCCGACAAGGAGGAGAAGAAACGCAAGGCTGAGGCT
>ENA-USZI01000458-USZI01000458.1-human-gut-metagenome-genome-assembly--contig:-NODE-458-length-29978-cov-35.631517_pt1 | contig 29978 bp, 27 predicted proteins | sample MGYA00250042_ERZ773532 | MGnify/ENA primary metagenome ERZ773532 (study PRJEB29103, sample SAMN06112036) | human gut metagenome | biome: human gut; feature: ankylosing spondylitis patient; material... | reverse complement strand
ATTACAGAAGAGCAGCGGCTGCGGCCGCTGCTCTTCTGTTTTTTCACGGGAGGGGCCGTAATGAAAACGTCCTGCTGCCCGTTACATCTTTTCCCGTAAAAAGCGAAGGGGGCTGTTGCCAAGAACTCCCTCAGTCACGGCTTCGCCGCGCCAGCTCCCTCACGGAGGGAGCCTGACATGACGGTAAGCTGTGAAGCCTTCCTCATTGAGGGAGGTGGCATCGCGTAAGCGATGTCGGAAGGAGTTTGGCAACAGCCCTTTTCTATATTTTTTAATTTTTCAGTTCTTCTTACCGGTCAGGAACTCCGGCAGGGACTTGCCCTGCTTGCGCCACTGATGATACTCGGCGGTGGCAGCGAACTCCACGTCACCGGCAGAGTTCAGGGCAGTCTCCACAGAGTCCTGCACCACGCCGATGATGAAGCCGACACCCACCATCTGCATGGCGACATCGTTGGAGATGCCGAACAGGGAGCAGGCCATGGGGATCAGCAGCAGGGAACCGCCGGCCACGCCGGAAGCACCGCAGGCACCCAGAGCGCTCATAGCGCTCAGCACGATGGCTGCAGGCAGAGACACCTGAATGCCCAAGGTGTTAGCAGCGGCCAGCGTCATGATGGTGATGGTGATGGCGGCACCGTCCATGTTGATGGTGGCGCCCAGCGGGATGGAGACGGAGTACATATCCTTGTCCAGACCCAGCTTTTCGCACAGGGCCATGTTCACGGGGATGTTGGCGGCGGAGCTGCGGGTGAAGAAGGCGGTCAGGCCGGACTCGCGCAGGCAGCGGAACACCAGCGGATAGGGGTTGCAGCCCAGATAGATAAACATGATGAAGGGGGAGACGATGAGGGCCATGAACAGCATGGTGCCCACCAGCAGAGCCAGCAGCTTGCCGTACTGGGTAAAGATGGCAAGGCCGTTGCCGGAAACATTGGTGTAGACCAGACCCATGATGCCGAAGGGTGCCAGATTGATGATCCAGCGCACGATCTGGGAGACCGCATCGGCGGTGTTTGCCATAAAGGTCTTGGTGGTGTCAGAGCCGATCTTCTTCATGGCCACGCCGAACATGCAGGCCCAGAACAGGATGCCGATGTAGTTGCCGCTCATGATGGCACTGACGGGGTTTGCCACAAAGTTGGTGAGCAGAGTGCCCATCACTTCGCCCAGACCCTGCGGCACCACGTCCGACTGGGCAGCGTCTGCCAGCACGACCGTGACCGGGAACATAAAGCTGGTCGCCACTGCGATGGCCGCAGCCAGAAAGGTGGTGAGCATGTACAGCCAGATGACCGTGCCGAAGCGGCGGTCCAGCTTGGAAGAGCCCTGTGCCAGAGCACTTGCCACGATCACGAACACCAGCACCGGGGCGATGCCCTTCAGTGCGCCAACGAACAGGCTGCCCAGTTCACCCACCCAGCCTGCACCGGGGGCCACCAGAGCCAGCACCGCACCAATGATCAGGCCGATCAGAATGCGAACAATCAGGCTGATGCCGTTGTAGCGGGCAACTGCCTTATTCAACGTTTTCATATAGACACTCCTCTTTCCTATTGTACGCCAATGGCGTACAGCTTCCTGTCTCTTACACAAGGACGGGTGTTATTATAGCACATACGGCAGAGAAATGAAAGCGTTTTCAGACATTTTTCGTTCACAAATTTGCATTCAGGTCGGTGCCCATGGGGGTTTTCCGTTGATCTGTATTTGTAGCAAGGACAGGTTTGGCCATTCGCGGCTTTGTTCTCTCCGTCACCGTCGAGCGGCGCAGGGCGGAGCGAGCGGGGGCAAACAAAAAAGCCTGCGTGCGCAGTCCTGCATGGCAGGCTCTGCATCCGCAGACCGGGGCTCTTTGGGGGTGTATTCTGTTTCAACCCAGCGGCTGGGTGGGGGCAAGCTTCTGGTAGGCAAAGCGGGGCGAGCCGTCTGCCACATGGATGATGCCGCAGCGGGTAAAGCCGTTCTTTTCCAGCAGATGCTGCATGATCTTGTTGTCGGCGTGGGTGTCGGCACGCAGGCTCTGGCAGTGCTCCATGCTCCAGTCCAGCACTGCCGATGCCACGCCCTTGTGCTTTCCGGCCGATGCCAGACGGTGCACCGTGCCATAGGGCAGGGTATCGTCCAGCTACTGGCCGTCCTCAATGGCGGCGTAGGTGGGGTCTGCCCCCAGAATAAAGGCAAACACGGCCTCGATCTGGCCGTTGACCACATAGAGGAACAACCGGTTCGAGTCGATATCCTCCTCCAGCAGTTCCTGCGGCGGGAAATTATCCCCCCACTGGGTCGGGTTGCCAGATGCCTTCATGACTGCACGTGCATGGGCGTAGATCTTCAGGATCTGGGGCAGATCCCCTCTCACTGCTCCACGAAACATTCATTCCACCTCGTCTTTTCTGCGCTGCGCTCGGTCCGGCACAGCACTTTGAGAATTGTTCTTATTGTACTACAAATTACCATAAAAATCCAGTTCCCGCACCAAAGTACCTTAAAATGCTCCAAAACGGCAAAAAGCAGGGGCTGCTGCACTTTCGGCTAAAACGATGTGCAGCAGTCCCTGCTTTTAGAGCAAGTACCTTATGCGCTGGCGCGGCCATGGCCGGTGCGCACCAGCCGGTATTCCCGCGGGCTGAGACCATACCGCTCGTGGAACAGGCGGTAGAAATAGCTGGTGTTCTCGTAGCCCACCAGAGAAATGATCTGCTGGATGTTCATGTCGCTGCGGCGCAGCATGCGGGCAGCGGTCTCCATACGGTGCTTTTGCAGCAATTCCTTATAGGTGCGTCCGGTCTGGGCACGCACGCACTCGCTGACATATGCCAGCGAAACGCCGTACTCCCGTGCCACGTTGGAAAGGCTTGCTTCGCGGTAATTCTGGGTGATCTCTTTGAGTGCTGCCTGCACCAGTGCTTCGCGGCTGACCGTTCCGGCCCTGACTTCCGGCAGGATAGGATTCGTCTGTGTCATCTGCGTTTCCTCCGTAAAGGGTGCGGCGGGCGGGGACTGGGGGATGTCGGACGCCCGCCGCACAGGGAATGGCGGCTCCTGCCGCCCTACACCTCAGATACGAACCGACGCACCGGAATATTGCAGAAAGCTAAAAAATTTTTAGTCAATTTTCGTTGTAGGAGTCAGACCCCTCTCAGTCACGCCTAACGGCGTGCCAGCTCCCCCGAAGGGGGAGCTTTATCGGCACGAACCGGTAGATGCTTAAAAGCTCCCCCCTTCGGGGGAGCTGGCGAACGCAGTGAGCCTGAGAGGGTTTTCGTCTTACAGAAAAAGACCGCTTCCGCACCGGGCAGAAACGGCCTTTTTCAGGAGAAATAAAGAAAACACGAACCCTCAAAAAATGAGGAAGGGAAATACTCAGAACATGCTCTCGTCCTTATAGCGGCCGGTGCGCACGAACTGCACCCACTCGGCCACATTCACGGCGTGGTCGCCGATGCGCTCCAGATACTTGATGACCATCAGCAGGTCCAGCGCTGCATCCACCTTGCCGGGATCTTCGGCGATCTCCTGCGCCAGCTGATGCTTGATGGCGTTGAAGTCGTAATCCACCTCGTCGTCTGCGGCGATCACCCTGCGGGCGGCATTTTCGTCCTCTGCCGTCAGGGCATCGAGGGCATTCAGGATCATCTGGTGAGCCTTTTTGCCCATGGCAATGGCCTGACTTACCGCCGCGTCGCCCTCTTTGCGGACGGTGACAAGGTGGGGGATGATCTCGGCGATGTCGGCGGCATGGTCGCCGATGCGCTCGATGTCCGTGACCACCTTCATGGCAGTGGAGATGCGGCGCAGATCGCCTGCCACCGGCTGCTGACGCAGCAGCAATGTCATGCAGCGGTGCTCGATATCCCGCTCCATATTGTTGATGCGGGCATCCTCCTTCACGATGGCCGCAGCCGCATCGGCATCAGCAACGCAGAGCGCTTCCAGAGCGTTCTCCACGGCATCGGCAGAGTTGCGGCCCATTTCGGTCAGCGAATTTTTCAGCGATTCCAGATCGGTGTCGTACTGTTTACGGATACTCATAGCTGTTTCCTCCTTTAACCGAACCGACCGGAAATGTAGTCCTCGGTGCGTTTATCCTGCGGTGCGCTGAAGATCTGGGCCGTGGGGCCCACTTCCACCAGCTCGCCCAGCAGGAAGAAGGCGGTGCGGTCGCTGATACGGGCCGCCTGCTGCATGTTGTGGGTAACGATGACCACCGTGTAGTTCTTCTTCAGTTCACTCATCAGCTCCTCCACCTTCATGGTGGAGCCGGGGTCCAATGCGCTGGTAGGCTCGTCCATCAGCAGCACTTCGGGCTTCACCGCCAGTGCGCGTGCGATGCACAGACGCTGCTGCTGTCCGCCGGAAAGGCCCAGCGCGCTCTTTTTCAGGCGGTCCTTCACCTCGTCCCACAGGGCCGCGCCCCGCAGGCTGCTTTCCACCAGCTCGTCCAGCTCAGCCTTATTGCGCACGCCGTGCAGCTTGGGGCCGTAGGTGATGTTGTCGTAAATGCTCATGGGGAAAGGATTGGCCTTCTGGAACACCATGCCCACCCGGCGGCGCAGGTCGGTGAGCTGCATTTCCCGGGCAAAGATGTCCTCGCCCTTGAGCCGCACATCGCCCTCGATGCGCACATTCGGCACAAGGTCGTTCATGCGGTTGAGGGTCTTTAAAAAGGTGGACTTTCCGCAGCCGGAAGGGCCGATGAGCGCGGTGATCTCCCGCTCGCCCACGTCCAGCGAGATGCCTTTCAGCGCCTTGAAGTCGCCGTACCAGAGGTTCAGGTCTTTTGCCGATATCACCGGCATGTTCGTGTTTTCCATAGAGTACCTCATTGTTGAATTTCAACAGGAAGTTTACCGTTTCGACCCTTCCCGTGAAAAGGTAGATTTGAAAAATCCGCAGATTTTTCAAATCTACGAAATTAAAAATAATTTTTCCGCGATTCATGGCCAGAGCGAATGCGGAGGCCATTTTGAACAGTAAAATCAAATTTTACTGTTTCTGTTTCAGCTTAGTCTTTGCCAGCCGCGCCGCAAGGTTGATGGCCAGTACCAGCACCAGCAGCACCGCACCGATGCCCCATGCGGAAGCAAAATCGCCGTCCTCAAAGGCACGCAGGTACAGCAGCACCGACAGGGTGGCACCGTTGGAGGTGTAGGCTTTGGCCACGCCCTTGGCAATGACCTCTGCGGCACCGGCGGTGAAAAGCAGGGCGGCACTTTCGCCCACGATGCGGCCCACAGCCAGAATGCAGCCGGTCACGATGCCGTCGATGCTGCAGGGCAGCACGATGGTGCGGATGATGTGCCACTTGCCTGCACCCAAGCCCATGGCGCCCTCCCGGTAGCCCTGCGGCACCGTCTTGAGGGATTCCTGCGTGGTTCGGATGATGGTGGGCAGGTTCATGACCACCAGCGTGAGTGAACCGGACAGCAGACAGGTCTGGAAGCCCAGCGCCTGACTGAACACCAGCATGCCCACCAGACCGTAGATGATGCTGGGGATGCCCGCCAGCGTTTCGTTGGTGAACTCGATGACCTCGATGAGCCGCCGGTTGGAGGCGTACTCAGTCAGGTAGACCGCCGCGCCCACGCCCAGAGGCAGTACGATCAGTAATGTCAGCACAATGACATACAGTGTGTTGAGGATGGCAGGCAGGATGCCGTCGGTCTTTTTCAGCACACTGGCAGTGGTAGAAAGGAACTTCCAGCTGATGTGGGGGATGCCCCGCACCAGCACCATGCCGATGATACCGGCCACCAGAACCATCACCAGAACGGCACTGGCCCAGACCAGTGCGGTCATGACCCGGTTCCACATCTGACGGGAAGGCGAAAGGCCCTTATTCATCGCGGCTTCCTCCCTTCAGCACAACGTTCAGCACAACATTGATGATCATGATAAAGACGAACAGCACCAGCGCGATGCTGAACAGCGCCTGCCGCTGCAGACCGCCGGCATAGCTCATCTCCTTGGCAATGGCGGTGGTCAGGAAGGTGACGCTGCGGAAGGGACTGTCCGGCATGTTGGGGCTGTTGCCTGCCACCATCATCACCGCCATGGCCTCGCCGATGGCACGGCCGATGCCCAGCACAACGCCTGCGGCAATGCCGCTTTTGGCTGCCGGAATGCTGATCTTGAACCATGTTTCGGTGTCGGTGGCACCCAGTGCCAGACTGCCCTGCTCATACTCCGGCGGCACGGCGTTCAGTGCCGTGACCGACACGGACACGATGCTGGGCAAAATCATGATGGAAAGCACCACGATAGCGCTCAGCAGGCAGGCACCGGAAGCCTTGCCGAAGGTCTTTGCCACGGCAGGCACCAGCACCTGCATGCCCAGCAGGCCGAACACCACGCTGGGGATGCCAGACAGCAGCTCGATGGCGGTGACCACCACGGTGCGCAGCTTGGGGTCGGCGGCCTTGGAGAGGAACACCGCCGTCAGCAGGCCGATGGGCACACCGATGATGGCAGCGCCCAGCGTGCCGTAGATGCTGGAAAGGATGAACGGCAGGATGCCGAACAGCGGCTGGGCTGCCGTGGAGGCCCACTTTGTGCCGAACAGAAATTGGAACAGACCGATCTTGTGGATGGCCGGCACGCCGGAGATCACCATGTACACCGAGATGAGCACCACGCAGCCCACCGCCAGCATACCGCACAGGAAGAAGATGAAGTTCATCACCGCTTCCAGCCATTCGGCGGGGGTGCGGGGCAGCCGCACCCGGCTCAGATAGGATTTTTTGTTCATAGCTGAAATCCTTTATAAAAGCCGCGTCGGCCCGCAGAAACGACAGCCCGACGCGGCAGTACTCTTGTTCAGATGCGGGGCAGGCGGTTCACCGGGGAGCTTTCCCAGGCAAACCACCCGGTAATTACTCGTTCACCGGCACAGCGCCTGCGGTGCGGATGAGGTCGGCAGCGTCCTTGCTGGTGGCAAAGTCCACAAAGGCCTGTGCCTGCTCCGACAGGGTCACGCTCTTGTTGGTGACGAACACGAAGGGACGCTGGATCTTGTAGCTGCCGTCCTTCACGGTATCCTCGCTGCACTCCACACCCTCCACTGTAACCATGGCGACGGTGTCGCCCACAGCGGACAGGGAAGCGTAGCCGACAGCCAGAGGGTTGGCCTCCACAGCGCTGATGACTGCGCCGGTAGCGGTCAGCTCCTGTGCGTACTTGCAGCTGTCCTTCACGTCCACGATGCTCTCAAAGCCATCGCGGGTGCCGGAACCGGCCTCGCGGCCCACCAGAACGATCTCGCCGTCGTCGCCGCCCACATCCTTCCAGTTGGTGATCTCGCCGGTGAACATCTGCTTCAGCTGGTCCACGGTCAGGTCTGCCACCTTGCTGTCCTTATTGACAACGATGGCGATGCCGTCCAGAGCCACGGTGGTGCCGTCCACGTCGTTCTTCTCGTCGTCCTTCAGGGCGCGGGAGGACAGGCCGATGTCCAGCGTCTTATCGGTAGCACCGGTGATACCTGCGCCGGAACCGGTGGGGTCGTAGCTGACGGTGACACCCGGCTCCACCTCGGCAAAGCCCTCGGTCAAGGCTGCGATGACGTTCTTCATAGAGGTAGAACCGCCGGTAGCCACATTGCCGGACAGGGTGCCTGCAGCGGTCTCAGCAGCGGCAGAAGAAGAGGTGGACTCCGCAGCAGAGGATGCCACAGTGGAAGAGGCTGCACCGCCGCAGGCGGTCAGAGCCATCGCTGCAGCAGCAGCGCCGCAGACAGTGATAAACGAACGACGAGTGATCTTTTTCATAACCCTTTTCCTCCAATAAATGCCGGAACGCCGTTCCGGCCGATGTTTTCTTGTGTTTTCCTTGGGAACGGCCTAATTGTACCGCACCGCCGTGCGCGCTGCGACCATGTACGCGCAAAATGGAGGTAAAGCTTTTGCACAGGCTCCGGCGGCTGTGTCAAGCCTGCGTAAAGCCGGCATGAAAAGCCTGTACTCAAATTTTACAAACAGGATAAATATGCCGAAAATGCCATTTTCCGGCTGGGCAAAACGACAAAAAGCCCCGGGCACTCTTTCAAAGAATGCTCGGGGCAAAAGGGTCTGCGGGTCAAACCGTGGTAAGGGAAGGCAGAGTCTTGGTGGCTGCATAGCCGCCATTCTTCTTGACAAGGAACAACGTCTCGCTGATGCCGTTGATGACGATCTTCAGCACCGCAGGCTGACCATTCCGGTAAGCTTCCTTGATTTCTGCATCGGGGAAGTTCAGCCTCAGATCTTTTTCCTCTGTGGCAAAGGGCTTACCCAACAGCGTGTCGGAGACAAAGAAAGTCCCGGCGGGGGATACCTGCTTCAGCTTTGCTGCGCCCACGGAAGCTTGGAACATGTCGCCGTACTGTCCGCCCTGCCAGCTGCCGCCGCCGGCGTCATAGCGCAGTCTCACCTTGCCGGTGATGGCACCCTTGTCCGTGCCGGATTCCGTGCCCAGATCCACATCCAGACCAAAGACCTTCACGGTGAAGGGTCCGATCTGGACCTCGTCGTCTGCCAGCTGACCGCTGCCGCCGCAGCCGACCAGCACGCCGGACAAAGAGATTGCTGCAGCCGCAGCTGCTGCGCTCTTCATAAAGGTACGCCGGGTCATTTTTTCTGCCATAATATTGCCCTCCTCTAAAAGCGTTTTTCTGTGTTTTTAGCGTACCACTTTTTGGGAGTCTGTCAACAAAAATATGACAAAAAGGCGCTCTGTACACATAATTTGCACAGAGCGCCTTCTGCTCAGCAGTATTTTGTTCCGTCCGGGCAGTAGAACTGCACGTACTTCTGCCACTCGGTCTCGCTGATGGTGCGGCGGTAGCAGTCCACCAGAGCATCCACGGCCTGCCGGTCCGCAAAGGTACCGGCACCCGGGCAGTCCAGCACCAGAATGCGGAACCATGCATCAAACAGGTGCTCGGTGAAGCCGGTGTCCCGCGCGCCGCACCGGGAGTAAAAGCCCAGCCGCCGCACAGCCATAGCTTCGTCCTCCGCCTTATCCGGGCATTCGGCCTCAATGAGGATGGCCTGCGCACCGCGCTCGTGCTGCGGCAGATCGGCCAGCAGCTGCGCGCCCAGCCCTGCAGAACGGTATTCCGGCAGCACGGCAAAGTAATCCAGCTGGCTCACCCTGCTGCCTGCCGGGCGCACCATGAGCAGGTACGCCGCCAGTGTTTCGCCGTCGAACACGCCCCATGTGTGGGCGGTGCCGTCCGCTTCGCTGTTCAGGATCATGCTCAGGGGCTTTAGCTCCGTGGGCGGAAAGTCCCGCCGCATTTCGTCCAGATAGACCCGCGTCAGTTCTTTTTCGTTCAGTTTCCGCCAGCTGTACACTTTGCTCATGGTTTTTCCTCCCGTATCTGCCTTTTGAACCAGTATAGCACACTCCGCGCGGGAACGCAAAAAGCCGCCGGGAGCGGCAGGCTCTGCCCTTCTCCCGGCGGCTTTTATGGGAATGCAGGAGCAACCAGTCTCCCGCACAAACTCCGTTCAGAATGCTGTGTGCGTTACAGCATCTTCTTCAGCTCGTCGTACACGAACTGGACCTTGGTGCCGATGATCACCTGGCAAGCGTTCTTGCTGGGGCGGATGACACCGGCAGCACCAGCGGCCTTGACAGCCTTCTCGTCCACCTTGGCGTTATCCTTGACCTCAAAGCGCAGACGGGTTGCGCAGTAACCAACTTCCTTCACGTTCTCCTTGCCGCCGACAGCAGCCAGAACAGCGGAAGCGACTTCGGTATAGTTGTTGTTTGCCAGAACGACCTTCTTCTCGGCCTCTTCGTCCTCGTCCTCACGGCCGGGGGTCTTCAGGTCGAACTTGGTGATGGCAAAGTAGAACACTGCGTAGAACACCACGAAGGCTGCGATGCCCAGAGGAATGATCATCCAAGTCTTGGCAGCTGCGGGCAGGGAAGCGGAGAACACCAGGTCGGTGGCACCTGCGGAGAAGCAGAAGCCGGCACGGAAACCGGAGTAGTAGGTGATGACGGTAAAGATGCCGTACAGAGCAGCGTACACAACGTACAGGGGGAAGCACAGGAACATGAAGCCGAACTCGAAGGGCTCGGTAACGCCGCAGACGAAGGCGCAGATTGCAGCGGACAGAACCAGGCCGATGGCAGCCTTCTTGTTCTTAGCGGTCTTGACCATAGCCAGAGCAGCGCCCAGGACACCGAACATCATGCAGGGGAAGAAGCCGGACATGTACATACCAAGGCTCCAGCCCACATCAGCAGAGGTCTCGCCAGCCCAGAAGTGGGACAGGTCGCCCAGACCGATGGTATCGAACCAGAACACGTTGTTCAGAGCGTGGTGCAGGCCGGTGGGGATCAGCAGACGGTTCAGGAAGGCGTAGATGCCAGCGCCGATGCCGCTCATGCCTGCGATGCCGTTGCCGATTGCGACCAGAGCGTCGAAGATGACGGGCCAGACGAACAGCAGAACAACGGACACCAGAATGGAGATCAGACCGGTAGCGATTGCAACGAAGCGCTTGCCGGAGAAGAATGCCAGCCAGTCAGGCAGCTGGATATCCTTGAACTTGTTGTAGCAGGCAGCGCCCACAACAGCGGCCAGAATGCCGATGAAGGAGTTGCCGGCGACCTTCTGGAAGGCGATGTAGGTAGCAGTGCCTTCTTCCAGGTGACGGACCATGCCGACCACACCGGGGTTCAGCAGCTGCTGCATCATCAGGAAGCTGACCAGACCGGCCAGACCTGCGGTGCCGTCGTTGTCTGCAAGGCCGACAGCGGCACCAATGGCAAACAGCCATGCCATGTTATCGATCAGAGCGCCGCCTGCCTTGACCAGCAGGAAGCCAACGGTATATGCTGCGCCGGAGGTTGCTGCACCGGGAACGCCCATAACGCCCGGAGCAAGGGCATAACCAAGACCCATCAGGATGCCGCAGATCGGCAGGACCGCGACGGGAAGCATCAAAGCTTTGCCCAGTTTCTGGAGATACTTCATCATAAAGCACATTCCTCCTTAAGAAATGTTTGTGTTTACAGACGCCTCTGGTTGCAGGCCGTCCATAATTCCGTAATAGAATAGTAACATATTTCCGCAAAAAAAGAAAGTCCCTTTCGCCTTTTTTCTATCAAAATGCATCAAAAGTCCTCATTTGGCAGTTTTTCAGTCGATAATTTTTGGTTTTTCCGCACAAGGGTCGTCTTTATGTTGAAAATTCTTTTCTTTTTACGTACATTTTGCCCAAAGGCTTGCATCCCACAGCCGAATCGGGTACTATACTATTATAAGAAAAGCGGGAACCCGAAGGAGGTTTATTTTATGGAATGGACTGATATCCGCCTGACCGTGGCCAAGGCCGACGCTGACAACGCCGAAGCCGTTGCCACCATGATCGCCGAGGGCGGCATCTATATCGAAGACTACAGCGACATCGAGCAGCAGGTGGCCGAGATCGCCCATGTGGATCTGATCGAGCAGGAGCTGCTGGACAAGCCCCGCGATACCGTTATCATCCATATGTATCTGGAGCCGGGCGCTTCCCCCGTGGAGACGCTGGCCCTCATTGCCGCCCGCATGGAAGCTGCAAACATCGCCTACACCGTGGAGACCGAGGGCGTGGAGCAGGAGGACTGGCAGAACGGCTGGCGCAAGTATTATCACCCCCTGGAGATCGGCAAACGTCTGGCGGTGGTGCCCTCGTGGCAGCAGTACGACACTGACCGGGTGAAGCTGATCCTTGACCCAGGCCTTGCCTTCGGCACCGGCGGCCACGAGACCACCAGCCTGTGCATGGAAGCGCTGGACGAGCGGGTGACCGGCGGCGAGCGGGTGCTGGACATCGGCACCGGCAGTGGCATCCTTGCCATTGCGGCGCTGAAGCTGGGCGCTGCCGTGGCCGAGGGCGTGGACATCGACCCTGTGGCCGTGCGCACCGCAGGCGAGAACGCCGCGTTGAACGGCGTGCAGGACAAGCTGACCGTGCTGGTGGGCGACCTTTCCGATAAGGCCAGCGGCAAATACGATATCATCACCGCCAACATCGTGGCCAACGCCATCCTGTCTCTGGCTCCTGCCGTGCCGGGCCTGATGGCGGAGGGTGCCACCTTCATCGCCAGCGGCATCATCGACAGCCGCAAGGACGAAGTGATCGCCGGGCTGGAAAAGGCCGGTCTTGCCGTTGTGGAAGTGAAGGAGAAGCGCGGCTGGGAGTGCATCGTCTGCAAGAAGGCGTAATAGGAGGTTTTATGCCGCACCGTTATTTTACCACCGAGATCTCTGACGGCACCGCCACCCTGCGCGGGGCCGATGCCCACCATCTTGCCCGCGTGATGCGCGCAAGGCTGGGCGATACTGTCATTCTATGCGACGGCAATGCCGTGGAATACACCGCCACCATCACCGGCTTTGGCGATGAGTGCGTGGAGTTCCGGGTGGAGCCGGGCTATCCCAGCGCCGCCGAACCCAGCGTGGAGGTCACTCTGCTGGCCGGCTACCCCAAACAGGACAAGCTGGAGCAGATCATCAAGCACGGCGTGGAGCTGGGCGCAGCCCACATCGTGCCCTTCTTCAGCCGGTATTGCGTGGCCGCGCCAAAAAAAGAGGAGCAGAAGAACGAGCGCTACAACCGCATTGCGGTGGAAGCCGCCAAGCAGTGCGGCCGGGGCATTCTGCCGGATGTGGCCCTGCCGCTGCCGAACTTCGGGGCCGTGTGCCGCACCTTTGCACAGTACGACCTTGTGCTGTTCTGCTACGAGTGCGGCGGCGCGCCCCTGCGCGACCTGCTGGCCGCAGCAAAGCCCGCCGATGGTGAAAAACTGAAAATTGCCATCGTGACCGGAGCCGAGGGCGGCTTTGCCGCCGAGGAAGCCGAGATGGCCGCAAAGGCCGGTGCCAGAACGGTGGGCCTTGGCCCCCGCATCCTGCGGTGCGAGACCGCCCCGCTGGCCGTGCTTGCTTCGGTAATGACCCTGACGGGGAATCTGGAATAATGCTTTGTGCTGCCCGGCAGCGCCTGCGGGCCTTCCGGACAGCAACAAGGGGCCGCTCCCGGAAAGGAGCGGCCCCTTGTTTTTTTATTGTTCCGCTGTGCAGATGCAGGGCAGATCAGTCAATGAGACCCTTGTCCTTTGCATTCTGCCAGGTAAGGCAGACGCGCAGCTTGCTGACCGGGAAGCACGGATGGAACTTGTTGTTGTCCTCGTCGAACTTCATCAGCTCCTGCTCCACCATCCAGTGTGCAGCCTTCTGGGCATCGGTGTCGGCGGCGTCAATGTCCGCATACAGGTCCTCATCGGTCATGTTCTGCGGCTCCGGCTTGCCTGCACGCTCCCAGACCAGCTCTGCCAGTTCGATGCGGTTGGAAGGCAGAGGAAGGCCCTGCATGTTCATCAGACGGTAGATGCCGGTGCCGGTCTCATAGGCACCCAGGATTACAGCGCCGCCGATGATAACACCGGGCAGGACGGGGTCCACCGGGTCCACCGGGTCCACCGGGTCTACCGGGTCCACAGGCGGCTCCACGGGGTCCACGGCTTCGTACACGGCTCTGACCGTCACGTTGCCTTTGGGCATTTCAAAGTTCGCCGTGGTATGGTCCTCCTCATTGGGGAAGCTCAGCAGGTCATTCATTTCATTCTGTACAACGCCGTTCAAGATCACGATCCCGGTCCAGCCTGCGAACTTCTGTCCATCGGGGGCTGGGTCTGCGGTCAGGGTGACCGGGGTGCCTTCGTAGATCTCGTCATTGGGGTCAACCTTAGTGTCAACGCCCCCGACCTTGATCGTTGCCGTGGCATCCTTGGCGGTCAGGGTGTAGCCGGGTGCCCGTTGGGTCAGGTAATAATAGTGCTGTGCCTTGTCATACGCCACGCGGTAGCCATCCTGGCTCACAAGGTTCAGCTTGTTTGCATTGCCTGCGACCGTGAGCTGACGGCCTTCTTTCGGGTCGGCAACCTTGATGATGTTGGCTTTGGTGGTAAAGGTATCGCTGATGGTGATCTTCTTGTTGGAAGCGAGGTAAATATCGCTGTCGTTCCCCTCAAACTCGGCGCTCTTCAGCTCTGCGGAGGCGTTTTCGCCCTTACCGAGATAAATGCCGTATTTGCTGTTTTGGATCGTGCAGTTCTCAACGACCAGATTGCCGCCGTTCACATAAGAGTAATCCGACCCTGCCGGTTCGCCCGAAGAAATGGCAGCATTGCCGCCCGTGCAATCCACAGTGGCACCATTGACGCTCAATGTGCCGCCGTTCCATACCTTCAGTGCAGGGGACTCGTAGTTAATAGGCTCATGGTTGATATACTCGTTGGTGTTGGTATAAGTACCGCCGAAAAGGTTGGCGGTGGCGCCCGTCACAAACACATCGCAGTAGGTTCCGGTGACATCAGCATTTGTGACGTTCAGCGTTGCATTATTGGAGGCGCGCAGCGTCGGACGGTCTGGGTGTACCTCGGCCTTATTGCTGGAGTAAGAGCCGCCGACGACATTGACCACACTGTTGTCGATGGCGTTCAGGACCCAGCCCGCGCCGGAGGCTTTCACATAATTGAAGGACGAGTTGGTGGAATTCTGGATCCAAAACGTCGCGCTGTCGCTATAGCTGCAGTCGTAGATGCCGCCGTTGACGGTCACATTGGCTCCATCTGTTTCAATAGCACGCGTGATGGCTTTCATGGTGAGATGGTCAAACGTCCAGCTGCCGCCGCACAGATAGCATGCGGGCCTGCTGCCACACTGCCAGTTATAGGTGCCGCCGTGAAGCACTGCGGTGCCCGTGAAGCTGTTTTCGGCATAGAAGCAGCGGCTGTAGGCGAGGCCCTCTGCCGTCTTGATGGTCTGCCCCTCAGCGTTGACGGTCACGCTCTTGGCGTTGCGGACTGTAATAAAGTTCGCACAGTCGTCTTTATTCCCACCCTTAGCAAAGGTCGTTTCTCCGGTGACGTTGATGACCACATCGTCGTTCTCAGCGTCGATCACGATCCCGTCCGCATAGGTACCGCTTATGGAATAAACGTTGCCATTCTCTTTAATGAAATCATTGTTGATGATGATGTCGCCGCCGGTCAGGGGGCAGGCCGCTGCCACCTCTCCGGAGGGCTCTGCAGGCGCATCGGAATTTTCCTGTGCGCTCACATTGCCTTCAAATTCTGTACTTCCCTCCAGAGCAAATGCGCTCACGGGAAGGACAGAGGTCATCATGCAGCCTGCAAGTACCGCACTGATGAGCCGTGTGCCAAACTTCTTCATAAAGATGACTCCTCTCTCGCTTTTTTCGTGCATGCAGGCTTTTTCGCCTGCCCGCACGTTTTAAACATTTAAAGTATAGCACTTCTGCAACAAGGCGCAATCTTCATTCTGTACGAACCTTTTGGATACCCCCCCCCTGTTTTTTCGTGCGTTCTGTAAAAAAATGGAAGAGAAAATGCTTTCGCAGCCGCAGAAAAAACAGCCCGGAACGGCCCACAGATCGTTCCGGGCTGCTGTGTCAAAAATGGTTTGGAGCGTCAGAGCTCCAGCAGAGCTTTCTTCACATTCAAAAGGTTCTGCGGGCTCACCGAGAAGCTGCGCAGGCCCAGCTGCAAATACTGCACCGTGTTGGCCGGGTTGCCCACCGCAAGGCCGCAGATAGTCACCGGCACATTGCGCACCTTTGCGGCATCCATCACCATAGTGATGAGCTTTTTCATGGCCTTGCTAGCCGGGCGGTAGTAGTGCTCGGCGCTGGCAAGCTCACGGTCTGCCGCGTGGGTGTACTGGGTCAGGTCGTTGGTGCCGACCACAAGAAAATCGACCCCGTGCTCTACAAATTCCTCAGCGGTCAGGCAGGCAGCGGGTACGCTGAGCATCACGCCGAACTTTGTATCTTCGTTGAACGCCACGCCGCGCTCCCGCAGGTGCTCGCGGCAGCGCTCCACCACACGCATGGCTGCGTCCCAGTCCTCCACATTCGTCACCATGGGGAACATCACCCGCAGCGGGCCGCGGGCGGCGGCGCGCAGCAGTGCACAGAGCTGCGTCTCGAACTGGTGGGGCTGGCGCAGACTGTTGCGGATGCCCCGCAGGCCAAGCTTGGAAGACTGCAGGCCCTGATAGGCGTCGGAAATGGTGCGGTCTGAGCCAAAGTCGAAGGTGCGCACCGTTACCGGGCAGCCCTTGGCGGCAGCAAGACAGGAGCAGTAGAAGAAATACTGTTCCTGCTCATCGAGGATGCGGCCCGGCAGCATCATGTAGCCGGTGCGCAGCAGGCCCACGCCCTGTGCACCGGACTGCATGGCCGTGTCGATGTCCTCCGGCCCAAAGCAGTTGGCCAGCAGCTCAAAGGGCTGGCCGTCCTTTGTCCTGTTGGGCAGAGCATGCAGCTGCCCCATCTCTTCGTTCTCCCGCTGCAGCTCGCAGATGCGGGTTTCGGCCTGCTGGCGGGCGGCAGCGTCCGGGTCCAGCGTGCACTGGCCCCCGGTGGCGTCCAGAATCACGGTGCGGCCGTCGCAGTCGTCCAGAAAATCCCGGCCCACCTGCACGATGCCCGGGATATTCATTGCCCGGGCAATGATGGCCGCGTGGCTCTGGCCGCTGCCCTCTGCCGTGATGATGCCTAAAATCATGCCGGAGGGCACGCTGAACAGGTCGGTGGGCATCAGCCGCTCTGCCGCAAGGATCACCGGGTGATCCAGCGCCAGCCACATGCGGGGGCGGTTGGTGATGATGTTGATGACCCGGCGGCTTGCGTCGAGAATATCCACACTGCGCAGCTGCATGTAAGGGTTGTCCTTCATGTTGGCCAGCTGGTCGGCGTAGCGCTGGCCCACCTGATTCATGGCCGCTGCCGCGCCAATGCCTGCATTGATGCAGAAGCGCACCTCGTTCATCATGCCCTCGTCGTCCAGCATCATGCTCTGGAACTGGAAGATGGCCTGCTCGCTGGGCGCAGCGCGGTCTGCCATGGATTCCAGCTCGTCCTGCGCCGTGCGGATGGCATCGGTGAGCAGCTGCAGTTCCCGGGACGGTTTAAAGGGGCCCACGGTCGTGGTCTCCACATGGTGCTCCAGACGGCTCACCTGCCCCAGCACAAGGCCGGGAGAAGCGCAGGAACCTTTATACACTTTCATGTTCGGTCACCTCCGGCAAAAGCTCGGCTTCCGGCGTGGTCAGGGTGCGCCAGACCAGCGCCTGCAAAAAGGTATTGGGCAGCAGCGCGGCCAGTGCGGCCCGCGCCGCATCGGCATTGCCCTCAAACAGCGGTGCAAAGCTCTGCATCCGTGCCTGATCGCACTTTGCAAGGAATGCATCGCACAAAGTATGGGTGGTGTAGTAATGGGCCGGGTCCACACCGGCATCTTCCGCGGCGGCTTCCAGCGGGGCAAGGTCGGCATCCTTCATCTTGGCCAGCAGCAGGGCCGCATCCGCCGTCAGGGTGACCGGGTATTTCTCCCGCACGGCCTTTTGCACCCGCTCAAATTTTGCGTGGAACGCAGCAGCGTCCGCGCAGCTCTGGGCATCACAGGAGACAGCATAGGCACACCCCCGCAGATATCCCATAGCGCGGCGGGTATCATAGTAGCCCAGCTCGATGTTGCGGCGGGCGGTGTCGGGGTCAAAGTGCAGGATATCGCCCAGCTCCCAGTAGCTGCGCACCATCACGGTGGGCAGGCCGGTGAGGTTGGGGCGGGTGATGCCCACGCCTTCCAGATCGACGCACACCAGTTCATCCGCGCCCATGCGTTTGGCAAGGCCGGTGGGCATGTTGTCGCTGTAGCCGCCATCCAGAAACTTGACCCCGTCGATCTCCCGCGCACGCAGCGCCGGGAAGCAGGCAGCGGAGGCCATCAGGTAGTCCTTGACCTTTCCTGCCGGGATCTCGTCCAGCGTCAGCTCCCGAGGCTTTAAGCCCCGCTGCTCCACCGTGACAAGGCCGAAGCGGATGGGAGCCGCGCGCAGGGCATCCTCGTCCAGCACCCGCTCCACGATCTCTTCCAGCGGGGTCACATCCATGCCGCCGGCTTTCACCACGCTGCGCAGGAACTGGTGCAGGGCCGAAAGGTCGGCATCCTCCTCCGGCAGCTCCATCACATCCTTGCTGCGGATGGCCAGCCACATATCGCGGGCCGTCTCGTACTGGTCCAGCACGAACATGGCACCGTTCAGGCTGCCAACGCTGGTGCCGGTAATGATCTGCGGGTGCCAGTCCAGCTCCATCAGCGCGCGCCACACACCCACCTGATAGCTGCCCCTGGCTCCGCCGCCCGCCAGCACCAGAGCTTTGCACGGAGCACTGCGTTCATCCATTGCCTCCGCCTCCTTTGATTGGTTCCGGTTTTGTTCAGATTATAGCATATTTCCAGAGAAATTTCTTCCGTTTTTTGTAAATTGATGCCTTTCTCCCGGCAAAGAAACATGGTATACTTGTCAGGATTTCAAAAGGAGGCATTCTCATGCACTGCAAGCAATGGATCTTTGATATGGACGGCACCCTGACCGACAGCATGACCGTGGTGTGGGAGGGTGCCCCCGACGCACTGCTGCGCCGCTATGGCCGCACCCCGCGGGGGGATCTGCGCGCCACACTGCTGAACATGGGAATGCAGGAGGGCGCACAGTATCTGATCCGGGAGTACGGCCTGCCGCTGACCGAGGAAAGCTATTTTTCCGTGATGCGCGAGGTGATCGCCGAATTGTACGAGACCGTGGAGCTGAAACCCGGCGTGCGCACGATGCTGGCAAAGCTGCAGGCCGAGGGCGCACGCATGTGCATCTGCTCCAACACCTGGGCCGAACAGTGCCGCACCGTGCTTACCCGGCTGGGCATCGCGCAGTATTTCTCCTTCATCGTGGAAGCGCAGGGCGTGCTGCACAAAAGCCGCCCAGAGGTGTTCTTTGAGTGCATGAGCCGTCTGGGCGGTGCAGACCCCGCCGCCTGTGCCGTGTGCGAGGATGCCGTATACGCCGCCGCCACCGCCCACAAGGCCGGGTATTACGTCATTGGCATCGCAGACCGCACCTCTGCCGCCGACGAGCCGGAGATGCGCCGCATCTGCAGCCAGTTCGTGCCCCGGTGGGATATGCTGGACTGGACACGTGTGTAAGAAAAAAGGGCCGCAGCGTGCGGTTCTTTTCTTTATCTGATCCTTCTTTGCTCTTGCATTTTGTGCGCAAGAAGAGTATGATATTATAAATAGGACTGCCCCAAGGGGGAAGTGTCCTCATTTGTGAGAATACACTCTGTGATTTTTAATATAAAGGTATAATATCCGTAAAGAGGAGACCTTCCGTCATGAACAACCCACTCGTCAGCATTATCGTGCCTGTGTACAACGTGCAGAATAGTGTTGCCCGCTGTCTGGAGAGCATTTGTGCCCAGACATGGAAGAATATCGAGGTCATTCTGGTCAACGACGGGTCCCGGGACGAAAGCTTTTCCATCTGTGAGCAATTCCGTGAAAAGGACCCCCGCATCGTTCTGGTGGACAAATCCAATTCCGGTGTGTCGGAGACCCGCAACTGCGGCATGTCCCTTGCAAGGGGCAAGTATGTGCAGTTTGTGGACAGCGACGATTATCTCGACCCTGATTTTACCGAGCGGCTGGTGACTGCTGCCGAAGCGAACAACGCCGATCTGGTCATTGCACCTTACTGGATGGTGATTCCCGCCAACTCTTCCAAGGCCACGCAGGCACTGGAAAACCTGCAGGAGAACCTTGGCATCGATGCCGAGAAAAAGCCCGATGATATCCGTGAATACGGCTTCCTGCCCGAGGGCATCTACGACCGCGATACCTTTGCCCTGCGCCTGATGGAGAAGCCCGCATCCTTCTTCTACAGCGTGCTGTGGAACAAGCTCTACCGTCAGGATATTCTGGCAGACCATCATCTTCAGTTCACCAGCGAGGTGCGCTGGGCCGAAGACCTGGTTTTCAATCTGGAATACATTTTGTACGCCAATGTTTTCGTATCCATTTCCAAAGCGGGCTACCACTATGTGCAGAACCCCCAGAGCATCTGCCACACCCAGATCAATCTGGCTTCCATCGTGCAGAACAAACTGCAGGTGTTCCGCTATTACAAGGAGCTGTACACAAAGCTGGGCCTGTACGATCAGGTGCAGCCGCAGCTGTATAAATTCCTGACCGCGTTCTCCGAGAACGCCTATCCCTCCGGTTCTCCCCAGAAGATCATCATGGACATGGCCAACCGCTGGGGCTTTGGTGTTCTGGATGCTTCCGACAAGGAAAAGAAACACAAAACCGAACCCGATGCCTGATCTCCGGGCACGAAAAAAGAGCCGTGAAAGCGGCTCTTTTTTGTTTACCATTTTACCGGTCGATCCAGCTGCGGAAGGCTTCGCGCACTGCACCCTCCCGTCCGCGCGGGATGGGGATGCGCGCACCGCTGCACATCTGCAGCTCGCCCGCCGTCAGCAGCTGTGCCGCCGCCAGATTGACCACATAGGAGCGGTGCGGCTGCAAAAAACGCCCGTCTTCCAGCAGCGGCTTTGCTACCTCGGCAAAGGACACCCGCAGCGAAAGGGACACCACATCCTCGCCGCTGAGCAGATGGAAGTGCACCACATGGTGGGTGCACTCCAGATATTCGATCTGCGCATAGGCCAGCGCCCGCAGGCCTTCGGCGGTGGCAACGGTCATTGCCGGGCCGTACTCCGGCTCGGTGGCGCGGGCAAGCAGGGCCGAAAGCTCCTGCTGGTGCACCGGCAGAAGCAGATACTGCATGGCATCCACCCGGAAAGCGCTGTAGGCGTGGGCCGGTGTGCGGGCCGCAAAGGCCAGCGGAGCCCTGCGGCCCCGGCGGCGCAGCTCCGCAGCCGCCGAAAGCCCTGCCGGGGCCGCTACAGCGCCCAGCTCGATGAGATACAGGTCAAACCGTTCTCCCTCGGTGTCCCGGCGCAGCAGCGCAGCTGCATCCGGCAGCTGCTGCACGATGCACGCATCCTGCCGCCGGGCAAAATATTCCATGCACTGGCGTTCCAGCCCGCTGCGCAAGGCCGCGTCCGGGCTGCATACCGCAATGTGAAATACCATCTCACATTCTCCTTTCCGCCAGCCGCCCGCCTTGATTTTTGCGCAGGGCTGGAGTATGATAAATAAAACTTTGCTGCATCGAAAAAAGAAAAAACGGAGGGACCCGCCATGCCGCAGCCGCTTGTCAGCGTTATTGTGCCCGCCTATAACGCGGCGGGCTTCATCTCCCGCTGTGTGGAGAGCATCACATCCCAGAGCTACCCGGAGCTTGAGATCCTTCTGCTGAACGACGGCTCCACCGATGACACCCTTGCTGTCTGCCGGAAGCTTGCTGCCGCCGACAGCCGCATCCGTGTGGTGGACAAGCCCAACACCGGCGCAGCAGACACCCGCAGCTGCGGCCTTGCCCTTGCCCACGGCGAATACATCCAGTTTGTGGACAGCGACGATCACCTGCTGCCGGGCTGCACCGCAAACCTGGTGGCTGCTATGCAGCGCAGCCATGCCGACCTTGTGCTGGCTCCCTACCGGATGATGGTGCCCCGCAAGGATGGCGGCTATGACACCCGGGAGTACAGCCTGCTGCCCGCCGGGGTGTACAACAAGGTGGATTACCTGTGGCAGCTCACCGGCAATGCCGCTGCCTTTTACTACGGCGTGCTCTGGAACAAGCTCTACCGCCGGGATCTCATCCAGATGGCGCACATCCGGTTCGAGCATGTGGTATACGCCGAGGACCAGCTGTTCAACACCCGGTATCTGCAGGTGGCACAGCGGTTTGCCGCCATCGACGAAGCCGCCTACTGCTACATCCAGAACCCGCAGAGCGTATGCCATACGCAGGTGAGCGCGGCGGACATGCTGCGCCACCGCAGCCGGATGTACCACACCTACAAGGAACTGTGCATCCAGCTGGGCGTGTACGATAAATTCCGCCTGCGGCTGCACGGCATCTATCTGAGCCTGTTTGAAAGCCCTCTGCCCAACGGCCCGGTGCAGAAGCTTTCCGACGCATTTGCCCGCACCCACAGCCGCATCTGAGAAAAGGAGAACCTATGGAATTTCCCCTTGTAAGCATCATCGTGCCCATGTACAACACTGCCGGGTGCATTGCCCGCTGTGTCAAAAGCATCTGCGTCCAGACTTATAAAAGCATTGAGATCTTGCTGCTGAACGATGGCTCCACCGACGACACCCTTGCCGTCTGCCGCGCCCTTGCCGCCAGCGACCACCGCATTGCACTGGTGGATAAAACCAACACCGGCGCAGCGGATACCCGCAATCAGGGCATTGCGCTGGCCCACGGCAAATACATCCAGTTTGTGGACAGCGACGACTGGCTGGCCCCCGATTTTACGGAAAAGCTGGTCTCCGCCGCCGAGGCCCACACCGCCGATCTTGTGATCGCGCCCTTCTGGATGGTGTACCCGGAAAACTATGTGGAGCACATTCGCCCATGGGAAAAGGCGCTGCAGCATGTGCTCCAGCGCAATCCGCCCCGCACCCGGGCCTATGGCTATCTGCCTGCCGGGGTGTACACCGGACAGGAATACGCAAAGCATCTGATCCAGAAGCCAAACACCTTCTACTATGGCAGCCCCTGCAACAAGTTCTACCGCCGTGACCTCCTGCGGAAGCACAGCCTCCATTTCCGCAAAGAATTGTTTGCGGAGGATCAGCTGTTCAACACCGAATATCTGCGCTATGTGCGCACCGCCGTTTCCATCCCGGACATCGGCTATTACTACCTGCAGAACAGCCAGAGCGTCTCCCACTCCAGAGTGACCACCGCCGACATCCTTTCGCTGCGGCGGCGGGTGATGCTCCTGTACCGGGACATCTACACCGAACTTGGCATCTACCCGGAAACGCGGGCGGCCATCCTGCGTTCGCCCTTTGGTGAAAACGAGTTCACTCTTCCGCCGCTGGACACCCCACAGACGCACTGCTGCAAGCTGTGACCCTATAAAAAGCACCCGGCTGCCGCCGAGAGCCGCTCTGGCTCCTGCACGGCTCCGGGTGTTTTTGCGCTTTCTCAGCAGCCGATGGCGGCACACTTCTCCGCCAGCCAGCTGCGCTCTTCGTCGTTCAGGTGCGGTGCCAGCTTTGCAAACACCTGACGGTGGTAATCGTTCAGCCATGCGATCTCGTCCTTATCCAGCACACCGGGCAGGATGGGAGAGGTGGCAATGGGCACGAACATCAGCGGTTCAAAACCAAGGAAGGTACCGTACTGGTTATCGGCCTTGTGCACGCACACCAGCTCGTTCTCGATGCGGATCCCAACAAGGTCAGTCTCGTAAACGCCCGGCTCGTCGGTGACCACCATGCCGGGACGCATCCGGGTGGTGTTGCGGCTGTTCAGGGCATGGGGGCCCTCGTGCACATTGCCCACAAAGCTGACGCTGTGACCGGTGCCGCAGCGGTAGTTGATGAGGTGCCGCCACAGCGGTTCCCGGGCAATGGTGTCGATCATCTTACACTCGCAGTAATCCAGCCAGACGGCCTTGGCAAGGTCGATGTGGCTCTGCAGAGTCCATGTGTAGAAGCGCTTTTCGTCCTCGGTCAGCGGGCCAAGCGGGTAGGTGCGGGTGATGTCGGTGGTGCCGTCCATGTAGGTGGCACCGCTGTCCACCAGCAGAAAGCCCTTCTTTTCCAGCACAGCGTGATCTTCCGGGGTGGCGTGGTAGTGCATCATGGCTGCGTTGCCGCCGTAGGCCGCAATGGTGCCAAAGCTTTCCACAAGGAATTTATCGTCCGCGCTGCGGTACTTGTGCAGAATTTCATCCACCGTCAGCTCGGTCAGGGTCTCACCGGCAGCAAGGCGGCTTTCCAGCTCGATCTGGAACCGCACCATGGCCACAGCGTCCCGGATATGGGCCTGCTTTGTGTGGGCAAGCTCCGTTTCGTTCTTCACGCCCTTCATCATCAGCAGCGGGTCGGTGCCGTCCTTCACGGTGAGGGCAGGGTTCTGCTCCAGCACCTGATACACGGCGTAGTTCACCGTGGCGCACTCGGCCAGCACAGTCTGGGGTTCTGTCTCAGCAGCGAGGAACTTCAGCACATCATCATACTCCGCCAGCGTGATGCCGTTGGCTTCCAGCTCTGCCTTTGCCTCCGGGGTGACGCGGGCCGTGTTGATGAAGAGTACCGCGCGGCTGGGGGTCACATAGCAGTAGGCCATGGCATAGGGAGTGCACTCAATGTCCATGGCGCGCAGGTTCAAAAGCCATGCCAGATTATCCAGCTTGCCCACAAACTGAGCGGTGCAGCCCAGCTCCTTGAGCTTGCTGCGCAGCTGATCCAGCTTTTCCGCCGGGGAGAAGCCCGCATATTCCTTCGGCAGGATCCACGCTGGGGTATCCGGCAGGGCAGGGCGGCCCTCTGTCCACAGCTCGTCCTCAAGGTTCAGGGTCTTGATGGAAGCGCCCTTCTTTTCCAGTGCCTTTTTCAGGTCGTTCACGAGGGCCGTGCTGGCGGTCAGGCCGCACAGGCCCAGTGCTTCGCCCTCATTCAGGGCATCTGCGCAGTATTCCTCCACGGTGGGCACGCCGGGTTCCCCCATGCGCTGCAGCTTGATCTCGGTACCCGCAATTTCCTTCTCGGCCTGCACAAAATAACGGCCGTCGGCCCACAGGGCGCTCTCGGTGCGGGTGACCACGAAGTTGGAGTTCTCGCCGTGGAACCCGGAGAACCAGGTCAGGCTGGTGTAATGGCAGGGCAGGTATTCGCTGGCGTGGGGATCACCCACAGGGATCAGATAAACGGCCACGCCGTTTGCAGCCATGGCGGCACGCAGCGCGGCAAGGCGCTCGGGTACGGTATTCATGCTCATATGATTTGCTTCCTTTTCTCTCACCGGAAAGCCCGGCAGCGGTGCATTTCTGTTTGGCCTTATTGTATCATTCCGGGAAAAAGATTGCAATGCAGGGGCAGGACGGTTTGGAATGACCTCCGCTTGCGCTCTGGCCATGTTCAGCGGAAAATATTTTTATATTTGTGGTTCAGAAACGCCTGCGGGCGTTTCTGAACCACTGTTTCACCAGAGGGGTTTGCAGTTTCCGGCGTAAGCGCCAAGTTTGCGGGCACGCCAGAGGCTCCCTCCCCGAGGGAACTGGCAAAACCGTCAGGTTTTGACTGAGGGAGTTCGTTCTCCCTCAAAATGCCGCCAATTTGCAAAAAAAGTTACAATTTTTTCTTGAAAAAGGCCGTTTTCCCATTGACAGCCTTGTTATAATAGGAGTGTAAGATTTTTGAGCCAGCACTCTGCGGCTCTGTGTGCTATTCGAAGAAAGAGGCAATTGAATCATGACCAAAATCGATATTTTCTCCGGCTTCCTTGGTGCCGGTAAAACTACCCTGATCAAAAAGCTCATCAAAGAGGCCTTTGCCGGCCAGCAGGTGGTGCTGATCGAGAACGAGTTCGGCGAGATCGGCATTGACGGCGGCTTTCTGAAGGAAAGCGGCATCCAGATCAACGAGCTGAACGCCGGCTGCATCTGCTGCTCTCTGGTGGGCGATTTCCGCACCGCTCTGCAGCAGGTGGTGGAGCAGTACCACCCCGACCGCATCGTTATCGAGCCGTCGGGCGTTGGCAAGCTGAGTGATGTGACCCGCGCCGTGGAGGGCGTGGCGGAGCATCTGGACGTGCAGCTGAACAGCTTTGTCACCGTGGCCGATGTGAACAAGGTCAAGATGTATATGAAGAACTTCGGCGAGTTCTACGATGACCAGATCAGCCACGCAAGCTGCATCCTGCTCAGCCGCACCCAGACCGCCAGCGAGGAAAAGATCGCCGCTGCCGTGGCAATGCTGCGGGAAAAGAACCCCACCGCCACTATCGTGACCACCGCATGGGATCACCTGACCGGTGAGCAGATCCTGAAGGCCATGTCCACCAAGGACGACTTCAAGGCTGAGCTGATCGCCATGGCTGCCAAGGCCAACGAAGAGCACGCCCACGAGGACGAGGAAGAAGAGCACGAGCATCACCATCACCACGACCATGACGGTCATTGCTGCTGCGGCCATCATCATCACGACCACCACGCCGATGAAGTGTTCACCAGCTGGGGCGTGGAGACGGCCCGCAAGTTCACCAAGGCCGAGGTGGAGCACGCCCTCACCGAGCTGGATACCGGCAATTACGGCATGATCCTGCGCAGCAAGGGCATCGTGGACGGCGGCGCAGACGGCTGGCTGGAGTTCGACTATGTGCCCGGCGAGTGGGAAGTGCGCAGCCGCAGCGCAGACGTGGGCGGCAAGCTGGTGGTCATCGGCTCCAAGCTGAACGAGACCGCCATCGCCCAGCTGTTCGGCTGCTGAGAACCCCATTATTGAGAGAAGGAGCAACCATTTATTATGGCAAAAGAGATCCCGGTCTACCTGTTTGTGGGCTTTCTGGAAAGCGGCAAGACCAAGTTCATTCAGGAGACCTTTGAAGACCCCAATTTCGACTCCGGCGACAAGACCCTGCTGCTGATCTGCGAGGAGGGCGAAGAGGAGTACAACGAGAAAAAGTTCGCCTTCCCCGGCGTGACCGTGAAGGTGCTGGAGGATAAGTCTGAACTGAACCCCCAGAACCTTGCAAAGCTGGGCAAGGAAGCGGACGCAGGCCGCGTGGTCATCGAGTACAACGGCATGTGGCTGCTGCAGGATTTAGCGGATGCCCTGCCCGAGAACTGGCTGGTGTACCAGTGCATCGCCACCGCCGACGGCACCACCGCCCTGACCTACGCCCGCGATAACTCCATGCGCAGTCTGATGCTGGACAAGATCGCCCGCAGCGAGCTGATCGTATTCAACCGCGCCGAAGCCGTGAACAACGATGACGCCCGGCAGGAGCTGCACAAGCTGGTGCGGCAGGCCTCCCGCAAGTGCGATATCGCCTACGAGTTCAAGGACGGCAGCGTAGCCTACGACGATATCCCCGACCCGCTGCCCTTTGATATCAACGCCGACCCCATCGACATCCCGGATGACGATTTCGGCATCTGGTACATGGACTGTCAGGACGAGCCCCAGAAGTACACCGGCAAGACGGTGCGTTTTCTGGCACAGGTCTGCCAGACCAACCGCGCCGGCAAAAACAGCTTTGTGCCCGGCCGCTTTGCCATGACCTGCTGCGTGCAGGACATCCAGTTTGTGGGCTTCCCCTGCAGCTACGATGGCTACAAGGCACTGGAACAGCGCGCTTGGGTGCGGGTGACCGCCAAGGTGGGCTACAAGTTCCACAACATCTACCGGGGCAAGGGCCCGGTGCTGACCGCCGTGTCGGTAGAGCCTGCCGAAAAGCCCCTGGAAGAGGTCGTAACGTTCTCTTAACGTTTCTGTATTATAAGGAGGTTCTGGTATGAAAACTCTGTTCCGTATTCTTGGCACGGCTGCTGCCGTGGCCGTCACCGGCGCTGCCATCGTGGTGCTGGACAAGATCCTGAACCAGAAAGACCCGCTCCATGTGGAGGAGGTCGAGTTCCCGGAGGACGCCGAAAAGGACGCCGAGGAGGCCGAAAAGACCGCCGAAGCCTACGCGGAAGCCGAGGCCAAGGAAGAGGCAAAGGCTGCCGATGCCGCCGCAGAAGCTGCCGAGGAAGCCGCACCGGAAGCTCCCGCCCCTGCTGAGAACGCACCCCAGACCCAGCCGGAGACCGCCGAAGAGCGCCCTGTGTACGACCCCGAAGCCCCGAACGCCAACCCCGTAGAGGCCGGCCCCGCCGTTGCCCCCAAGGATGAGAACGGCAAGATCGACGTCACCAAGATCGCCGATGCCAACGATTTCGGCGACTGGGAAGAGCAGGGCTGCAAGGGCTGAGAAAACAGCATGATCCCCGCATAGACGCGGATATCAGCTCCCCCGAAAGGGGGAGCTTTTTTGTGCTTGCAAAATGCCGCGCAGTTCACTATACTGGAAGAAAAAACACCGATGGAGGGGCAGCACCATGGCATACACCGATGATTGGGAAAGCTTGATGAACGGCGTGTTCGGCGCGGGCGGCAAACTGAAGTTCGGCGGTGCACAGCCGCAGCCGGAAAAGCCGCAGCCCGAAAAACCGGCGGGCAGCGGCCTGCCGGATCTGAACGCGGCGCTGCTGGAACAGCAAAAGCAGCTGGACGAATTGCTTAAACAGCAGAATGCCCGGCTGAAAGCGCAGGATGCAGGGGTGCAGACGGCGCTGGAGGACAGCCGCCAGATGCTGCGGGACATGGAAGCGGACGGTCTGCTGGCTAAGGGCACAGCAGACACAAAACCGGAGCAGCTGGGCAGCTTTGAAGGCCTTGCTGCCGAGGTGAAAAAGACCGTCCTCGGGCAGGATGCCTTTGTGGACAGCGTGGTGCGGGCCATGCGCCGCCCCTTTGTGCTGGGCACCGAGGGCGCAGCCGCCCGCAATGTGATCCTGCTGTGGGGCGCCCCGGGCACGGGGCGGCACTTTGCACTGGCCGAGACCGCCCGCATCATGGCGGCGCGGGGGCTTTTGCAGAGCGACCGGATGGCAGTGATGGACTTGGCGCTCTATCCCGACCCCGGCGCGGAAAAGCTGTTTTTGCAGGACCTTTACGCCGCCCTGCACGCCCCGGGCGAGATCGTGGTGTTCGAGCACTACGAGAGCTGCCACCCCGGCTTTTTGCGCATCCTCTCCGACCTTGCGGTCAAGGGCAGTGCGCCCCTGTCCAGCCGGTATCTGGTGAACAAAGAGGGCATTCTGGTGGAAGCCGGTACAGCGCTTGCCCCCGGCGCAGTGAGCCGCATCGACCCCTGCGGCAAGTACCTGATCTTCTTCTCCCGCAAGGGACGGGAGGCGCTGGCGGATAAATTCGGCGCGTCCTTTGTGGCGGCGGTAGGGGATGTGTGCCAGACCGCCCCCTTTACCCCGGAAGCATTGGCTGCGCTGGCGGCGCAGCAGCTGAACGCGCTGGCGCAGCGGGTGCACAGCCGCCTTGGCCTGACCCTCGCCGCCGGGGCAGAGGTGCGGGACTATGTGGCGGCGCAGTGTTCCAAGGAAAAGGGCGCAGAGGGGCTGGCAGACTGCTGCGAGCGGATCTTCCGGGCTCTGAGCGAGTACTGCTTACAGACCGATGCAAAACTGTCCGGCACGGTGGCGTTGACCGCCGCGCCCGAGGGGCTGCAATTTGCGCTGAACGGTGCCGCCCCGGCAGACCTGTTCAGCCTGCTTCCGGCGGCCTACACCGGCGCGGTGGAGCAGATCCGCGCCGAGCTGGATGCGCTGGTGGGGCTTGCCCCGGTCAAGGAGTATGTGTTCGGTCTGGCAGACAATTTACAGGTGCAGCAGCGCCGCGCAGCGGCGGGCTTCAAGACCGCAAGCCTGTCCATGCACATGATCTTTACCGGCAACCCCGGCACCGGCAAGACCACCATTGCCCGGCTGGTGGCAAAGTACCTCAAGGCCATCGGTGCACTCAAGGGCGGGCAGCTGGTGGAGGTGACCCGCGCCGACCTTGTGGGGCGCTACACCGGCCACACCGCCCCGCTGACCAACAGCGTCATCGAGAGCGCACTGGGGGGCGTTTTGTTCATTGACGAGGCATACAGCCTGTACCGCGGCCAGCAGGACAGCTTTGGGCTGGAAGCCATCGACACCCTTGTAAAGGGCATGGAGGATCACCGGGACGAGCTGGTGGTCATCCTTGCGGGCTACACCAAGGAGATGGAGGTATTCCTCACCGCCAACAGCGGCCTTGCCAGCCGCTTCCCCAACAAGATCGAGTTCCCGGACTACACCGCAGATGAACTGCTGGACATCACCGCCGTGCTGGCAAAGGGCAAGGGCTACCGCCTTGCCGAGGGCTGCACCTTCCCGCTGCTGGGCTACTACAAGCGCCGTCAGGCGCTGGACAGCCGCACCGCCGGCAATGGCCGTTTGGCGCGCAACACGCTGGAAAAGGCCATCTTCAACCAGAGCCGCCGCCTTATCGCCGAGCCCGCCGCTCCCCTTGACCTCATCCAGCCCAGCGATCTGGAATTTGAGGAATAAGCGCCCTTGCGCCGGGACGATTTAGAATGCGCTCCGCTTTGCTCT
>ENA-USZI01000453-USZI01000453.1-human-gut-metagenome-genome-assembly--contig:-NODE-453-length-30238-cov-88.317065_pt1 | contig 30238 bp, 19 predicted proteins | sample MGYA00250042_ERZ773532 | MGnify/ENA primary metagenome ERZ773532 (study PRJEB29103, sample SAMN06112036) | human gut metagenome | biome: human gut; feature: ankylosing spondylitis patient; material... | reverse complement strand
GTCAAGAAGGGCTTTCTCACGATGATTGCCTCTTCGTATCTTCAGCCGCGCGAGCGTCTCAACGGCTGGATATTCGATGTGATTGACGCCATGGAGGCCGGCGAGGCCGACAGTCTGCGCACGCTGTTCACCTCCTTCCTGTCGAGCATCCCCTACACCATGCGCCGCAAGGACAATGAGGCGGAGCGTGAGCGCTACTTCCAGTACACATTCTATCTCATCATGCGGCTTATCAGCGTCTACACCGTTTACACTGAGAAAGTGCAGAGCCAGGGGCGTGTTGACTGCGTGGTGGAGACTCCGCAGTATGTATATATCTTTGAGTTCAAGCTCGACGGCACGGCCGACGAGGCTCTCAGGCAAATAGAAGACAAGGGCTATGCCCGCGAATATTCGGCCGATGCGCGCCGTGTGTTCAAAATCGGCGCCAGCTTCTCGTCGGAGACGGGGACTATATCCGACTGGAAAGTGCAGGATTGAGCTTTCGCCTTACAGCAGATATTGCCGTAAGTTACGGTGACATAATAATAAATTTTTGTTTTACATAGTTCACATTCCGGTTCGGGCTTCGTGTCCGGGCCGGATATTTTTTGTCCCTGACCAGCCATTTTACACCCGGCTGTGTTGCCGTTTTATATCGGGCTTATGGCCGTCTGCCCTACATTAAACGAGAATCCCGGCTGAATAATAAAGCCCTGCCAGGGTTAAAAAAACTGCATGCCGTCTGTTTATGATTAGCCAATATTTTTGTAACTTTGCAGCCACCGAAAACCATTCGGATTCTTGAACACTAACAAAAACATATCTTATGGGAGGATTCTTCGGAACAATCTCGAAGTCGAATTGTGTTACAGACCTGTTCTACGGTACTGACTATAATTCGCATTTGGGAACAAAGCGTGGCGGACTTGCCACTTATAATGCGGAGGAGAAACAGTTTATGCGCTCAATCCACAACCTTGAGAGCACATACTTCCGCACTAAGTTTGAAGACGAGCTCGGCAAGTTTTCAGGTAACTCGGGCATAGGCATCATCAGCGACACTGACGCCCAGCCTATCATCATCAACTCACACTTAGGACGCTTTGCCATCGTAACCGTGGGCAAGGTGAACAACATCAGCGAACTTGAGCAGGACCTGCTGGCCAGGAACATGCATCTGGCGGAGCTGAGTTCGGGCAAGACCAACCAGACCGAGCTCATAGCGCTGCTGATAATCATGGGCAAGAACTTTGTTGAGGGCATAGAGAATGTGTTCAACAAGATAAAAGGCTCGTGCTCGCTGCTGCTCCTCACCGAGGACGGAATCATCGCGGCGCGCGACAAGTGGGGCCGTACGCCTATCGTGATAGGCCGCAAGGAAGGCGCGTTTGCAGCCACGAGCGAGTCGAGCAGCTTTCCTAACCTCGACTATGAAATCGACCGCTATCTTGGTCCGGGCGAGATTGTGCGCCTCAGGGCCGACGGCGTAGAGCAGATGCGCAAGGCCGAGAAGCAGATGCAGATATGCTCGTTCCTGTGGGTTTACTACGGATTCCCCACGTCATGCTACGAAGGCCGCAACGTTGAGGAGGTGCGCTTCGAGATGGGAAAGAAGATGGGACAGCAGGACAAGTCGGAGGTAGACTGCGCCTGCGGAATACCCGACTCGGGCGTGGGCATGGCTCTCGGATATGCCGAAGGCAAGGGTGTGCCCTACCACCGCGCCATATCTAAATATACGCCTACATGGCCGCGAAGCTTCACTCCAAGCCGTCAGGAGCTGCGCAACCTCGTGGCAAAGATGAAGCTGATACCCAACCGCGCCATGCTCAAGGACAAGCGTCTGCTGTTCTGCGACGACTCTATCGTGCGCGGCACGCAGCTGCGCGACAACGTTAAGGTGCTGTTCGACTACGGCGTGCGCGAGGCTCACGTGCGCATAGCCTGTCCGCCGCTCATCTACGGCTGTCCGTTCATCGGCTTCACGTCGTCGAAGAGCGACCTCGAACTGATAACGCGCCGCATAATAAAAGAGCTTGAGGGCGACGAGAACAAGAATCTTGAGAAATATGCCACCACAGGCTCGCCCGAATATGAGCGCATGGTGGAGATAATACGCGAGCGCCTGGGCCTCACTTCGCTCAAGTTTAACACGCTCGAAAACCTCGTCGACGCCATCGGTCTGCCCAAGTGCAAGCTCTGCACTCACTGCTTCGACGGCACCGGCTGCTTCTGACGTATTATATATAAGGCGGAGTCTGTAATTTCGGATTATAAAGGATGTATATATTCCCGTCATCCGTTCTGGCCGCTTTTCTGACTTTACCGGTGTCTTTTTGTCAAGTCCTGTCGGGCGTACAGTCAGCTATACTCTACCGTCGGATTACAAAGATACACTTGCTAAAATGCAAAAAGCGCATCGGCCGAATTGACAGAATCCTGCCGCAAGCAATATTGAAGGTGAAGACCGGGCACTGATGCTTTGGCCGTTCACCTTCTTTTTTTATGCCGCAGCAGCCGCAGTAACCTTTCAGCCAGCCTGCATAACGGCATACGGCGTGCATACAAACAAGTCGATACGATATTATTAAAAACATTTCAACAGTTCATACCATGATCATCAGACAGACATTAGTAGTGCTGACAGCCCTTCTGTCGGCATCGGCATGCGCCCTGGCGCAGACATTCAGCGTAGGAAACCTTACTTACTCCGTAACCGACAAGACTGCCGGCGAGGTTGACGTCAGCTCGTGCGAGAGCTACGAGAGCGAGATAGACGTGCCCGCCACGGTAAGCCACGGCGGCATCAGCTATAAGGTAACAGGCATAGGCATAACGGCATTCAGCGTCAAGAGCAGCCTCAGGCGCATAGGCCTGCCCGAGGGCATACGGCATATCGGAGAAGAGGCCTTTGCCTATTGCAGCCAGCTTACGTCGATGTCGCTGCCTGCCAGCGTGGAGAGCATAGGCAGCAAGGCGTTCAGCGGATGCCTTATGCTATCGCGCGTGAGCATGGGCAACGGCGTCAGGACCATAGGCAGCGGCGCGTTCATGGACTGCAGGTCGCTTCTGTCGGCTGCCGTTCCGGCCGGTGTGCGCATCATAGAGGCAGCCACGTTCGGCGGATGCAGCTCGCTCAGGGAGGTTAGCCTGCCCGAAGGTCTTGCCATAATAGACGACCTTGCCTTCAGAGAGTGCGGCTCACTCAGCTCAATATCCCTGCCCGGATCACTGACTTACATCGGCGACGAGGCCTTTGCCTCATGCGGCAGCCTTACCCGGATATCGCTTCCTGCCCGGCTCATGAGCATAGGCGACAAGGCGTTCAGCGGCTGCGTATCGCTCAGTTCGATAGTGTTGCCCGACAGTCTGATAAGCATTGGCGACGGAGCCTTTGAGAAGTGCCGCAGCATAAGCAGCATAACCATGCCCTCAGGCACCACCAGCATAGGCAGCGAGGCGTTCAAATATTGTATGAATCTTGGCAACGTGGTCATAGGCGAAGGCGTTACGTCCATAGGCGACAGGGCGTTCAGGGTGTGCACGTCGCTGCGCCAGATAACGGTAGGGGCAACGGAGCCGCCCGCAGTGGGTGCCGATGCCTTCTTCGGCGTGTCGCGCCGTACAGCGGTGCTTGTGCCCTCAGCCTCGCTCGATGCCTACCGCCAGGCGGCCGTGTGGCGCGAGTTCAACATCCGGCCCATGTAGCCGTGCGGCTGCCCTGCCATGCTTCTTGGCGCAGGGCGGAGGTTCATACGTGCCGTTGTGCTGGCATCCGCAATACCCTTGCTGCAAGTATCTGACTGACAGGAGTTTGCGCGTGCGATGCAAAAGACCGCAAATCAGCCTGCAAAAGGTATGCTTTTAGGCTGCAAAAGGCCACATATCGCAGGGCAAAAGGCATGCTTTTAGAAAATGGCCTCAGGCGGCAAGCCTATGACTTAATATAATAAGGCGGCCGGAGGCGTCAGCATGCCTGCACGGCTAAACCATACACCGGCCTGATGACCGGTATAGATTTTACAGCAGATCACGCCACGAAAAATCTTCACCGGCGTGCCAAAGCGGAGCGTGTGTAGAGGTGTGGAACGGCGTTTCCACACTTTTTTGTGGAAAAATTCCACACCTCTTCCACACTTTTCCACACATTCCACAATTCCCCAAAATATCATAACCGTCTGATAATCACTGATATATCTGTTTCTGGCATAGTTTGGCACGGCTGTTGCAATATGAATAAGCGAGAACGTTGAAAATAAAATTATTAACAATAAAAAAGAAAGCATTATGAAAAAGTTAGTTTTCGCTGCAGTAGCAGCTCTCGCATTGGTTTCAGTTAGCAACGTATTTGCAGGTCAGAACGAAAATAAAGTACAGAACACAGTAGTATCAGACACAACAGTAACAACTCCCGCTCCTGCAGACACAGTAGCTACAGCTGAATAAAAAGTTCGGTTAAGACAAGAATAATAGGTTAATTCATTTTTTCGGAGATAAGGCGTTTTATCTCAAAAGCGAGCCCCGGAAGCTGTAACAGCCAGCTGACGGGGTTTGCCTTGTTTATATGTCTCATGCCCGAAGGTGATACTAAAAAAGGCATAAAACTTACAAAAAGTGAACATTTTGCGGTTATTTTTGCCAAAATAATGCATCGTTGACATATTTTTACTTTATCTTTGCAAAAATGGGACATTGCTCCCGGCACGCCCGGTTGGCATGCAATACGATGCGCAGGCAGCGCTGAAGTCTGCGCTTGGACTAATACTTGAAACGGATGAAGACAGGCGTACAGTTTAAGATAGCGGCGGGATACACGCTTGCAATATTGGTGCTCGCCCTGGCGGTGTGGCTGGTCTACGGCAACACCAGGGCCTTCATGCAGATAGACAAGGCCGAGCGCGAGTTTATGGAGCGGCGCGACGTGGTTGACAGTCTTATCTACTGCTTTCTCGAAACCGACAACTGCGAGAGGTCATTGTGTCTCGGCAACACCGACGAGCTCGACAATTTCGACGCATCGCTCCGCAAGACCATGGCGCTGGCCGACTCGCTGAAGGCCATGGTCAGCGACAGTTCGCAATGCCTGAAGATAGACTCGCTGCGCAGCATGCTCCTGCTGAAGCGCGAAAATACGCTGATGATTGTAGACGAGATGGCCAGAAACAACCCTGACAAGTTTTTCCGCGAGAAGGTTATCAAGCTGCAGGAGGGGCAAGACTCGGTTGTGATACATCCTAAATCGGTAGAAGTGCAGGAGAACAAGGAGGTGGTCTACGACATCGTGAAGAGCAAGAAGGGCTTCTTTGCACGCCTTGCCGACGCCTTCCGCAAGCAGCACGCCGACACCATACAGGTGAGCAACCGCAGCCGCAAGGCCGTAACCGACTCTGCACGCCACAGCATCAACATAGCCGACACCGTGGCCGGAGTGCTCAAGGAGATTAAGCGCGAGGAGCTGAAGGCGCGCAGGGCACGCCAGGAGCAGCTCGACGAGAAGCGGCAGACGCAGCAGCTGGTGGGCGTGCAGCTGGCCCGACGCATAGAGCAGCTGCTCGAAGACATACGCGACGAGGAGCACCGCGCGCTGCAGGCAGCTATAGACACCGACCTGTCGGGGCGCCGCAGCGTCATGCTCAAGATAATATCGCTTGCCCTGGTGGCCGTCATGTCGGCGGTGGTGCTGCTGCTCTACGTCAGGCGCGACATGCGCAGGGCACGCATCTACAACGAGAACCTCGAGCGGGCAAAGGCCGAGACGGAGCGCATAATGGCGCAGCGCGAGCGTCTGCTGCTCACCATCACCCACGACATAAAGGCTCCGGCAGCCTCGATATCGGGCTTCATAGAGCTGCTCGGCGACTATGTCAGAGACGGAAAGGCGGCATCCTACCTGAGCAACATCAAGAATTCTGCCACACATCTGCTCCATCTGGTCAGCGCACTGCTCGACTATCACCGCCTTGAGAGCGGCAAGGTGGAGACGCGCAGCGTAAGCTTCAGTCCGCGACAGCTCGTCGACAGCTGTGCCGAAGGCATACGTCCGCAGGCCGAGGCCAAGGGTCTTGCCGTCGAGAGCGACACCTCCGGATGCGGCTCGCGCCTGTGTTTGGGCGACGCCTTCCGCATAAAGCAGATACTCGACAACATTATAAGCAACGCCCTTAAATACACCGACCAGGGCAGCATAGCCATATCGGCGCGCATGCAGGGCAGCCGCCTGCAGGTGGATGTGGCCGACACGGGACGCGGAATGACGCCCGAGGAGGCGCGCCGCATATTCAACGCCTTCACGCGTCTGCCCGGAGCGCAGGGCACCGAGGGCGTGGGCCTGGGCCTGTCGATAGCCCGCGAGCTGGCCACTCTGCTCGGAGGGCGCATCACGCTCGAGTCGGCCAAGGGCAAGGGCACAACGTTCCATGTATCTCTTCCGCTTGAGTTCAACGGCAACGGCATAGCCGACGACGAGGCTGCGGCAGCCGAAAGCAGGCCGGCAGGCGCCGGCAGAAAGCCCGGACACAGGCCCGAGGGCATGACGGCCGACAGGATCAGCATACTGATTGTTGACGACGACCGCCTGCAGCTGCAGCTTCTGCGCGAGATGCTCACGGGCATTTCGGGCGGCAGATGGCACATAACGGCATGCAGCCATGCCGACGAGGCACTGAGGCAGCTTGCCGACCTGCGTCCGCACGTGTTCTTCATAGACATAGAGATGCCCGAGATGAGCGGCACGGAGATGGCTGCCCGCATAGCCGGACGCTACGACACGCTGCTCATAGCCATGACGGCGCACGAGCCGAGCATAGAGCCAAAACTGCTGGAGGCTGGCTTCGACGCGTGCCTTTTCAAGCCGTTCAACACCGACCGCCTGTGTGCCACGCTTCAGACTGCCACAGGCATTGAGCTTGAGGGCGGCAAGACGGTTGCCGGGAAGGCTGATGCTGACGGCTGCGGGGGCACCGATGAAGACGGCAACGGCGATGAATGCCGCACAGACAAGACGCCTGACGCAACGGGAGACGACGACGGCAGCAGGACCAGAGGGCACGACTTCGGGGCCGTAACCGAGTTTGCCGCAGGCGACAACGAGGCGTGCCGCGAGATTCTTTCGAGCTTCATGACCGAGATAGACGGCCACATGGCCACGCTCGACAAGGCCAAGGCAGGGCCCGACCGCGCCGCCATAAGCCGCGTGGCACACAAGGCGCTGCCCATGCTTACCATGATAGGGGCGCGCTCTGTCGACGAGTTGAAGGCCCTGTCGCCCGAACACATAGGCAGCGTGACCGACGCCGACATGGCGGAAATGTGCGAAAGGATAGCCGGCGAGATGCGCCAGATAAGGCGTGAGCTCGACGAAGAGATAAAGACTCTTGGCTAACCGCCGGCCGAGGCGTGTGCAACGGCTGTTATTGCGCACGCCGACAGAACATACTACGGCACGCAGGCTCCGCGCCTGATGTGCGTGCCATCCTCTTTATTGCTGCTATTAAGACAAGCCTTATATTAATGAACCTTAACCTGTTATTACCATGAAAGGATTACGACTGATTTTATTTTTGGCCACAATGATGGCTGTTGTGCCTATGGCGGCTGCCGACAAGCTCAGTGAACTGAGGCAGAAGGCCGACGCGCTGCATGCCGGCGGAAAGAACGACTCGGCACTTATAGTGGCGCGCGAGGCTCTCGACGTGGCACAGAAAAGCCGCAACACCACGGCAATAGTGGGCATTAACTCGTCGATGGGCGTGTATCTGCGCACCATGGGCAAGACCGACGAGGCGCTCAGACACTATAACGAGGCCATGAAGCTCTGCACCACTGCCGAATTTAAGGCCAAGGCCGACGAGGACGCACGCCAGGAGGCTGCTGCCCTCTACCTAAACCTCGCCACGCTGCACATAGACATGCAGCACAAGAAGGAGGCCATGTATTACGCCGGACTGTCGGTAGACTGGACGCAGAAGTGTGCCGACAAGGCCTTCAAGGCGCAGATGCTGTCGCAGAACGGCCTGATGTTCCTCATGGCGGGCGACAACAACAAGGCAGCCGACATGCTGACACGGAGCTACGGCTACGCCATGGAGCTGGGACAGACCGACGCTGCCATGAGCGCGGCGGCATATATGGTGGCCACGGCCGACAGACTGGGCGACAGGCGCGGGGCCGACATGTGGCGCGGACGGTGCCGCACGCTGGAGCCCAAGGTGGAATCTACGATGACGCTCGTGGCTTATTATCAGATATTGTGCAGCATTGAACTTAATCACGAAAACTGGCGCGGGGCGCTGCCGCTGTTCAAGAAGATTCTGACAATCAAGGGCATAGAGCAGATGCCCTTCGTGGTGTATGACTGCTACAACAACATGCACGAGGCCTACGCACGCCTGGGACAGTGGGAGCAGGCCTACGGAGCCATGACCAAGGCCGTGGCCCTGAAGGACAGCTTGTTTGAGAGCCAGAAGGCCGAGAGCATGCGCGAGCTTACCGTGAAATATCAGGCCAAGGAGAAGGAACTCGAGCTGGCGCAGAAAAAGGCCGAGCTGGCCGAGACGCGCATGTATGTCAGCACGGGACTGCTCGTTGTGGCGGTGCTGGCTGCCATGGCCGTGGTCTACATCATGAGGCAGAGGCGCAGGGCGCGCATGCAGGCCGAGGAGTTTCGCAGGCTGCAGGCCGACACCGACCGCAGGCTCATGCAGAAGTATGTGGACGGACTGGAGAACGAGCGCGAAAGGCTGGCGCGCGAGCTTCACGACGGCGTGTGCAACAGCCTGTACACCGTGCAGCTGAAGATTGCCGCGGGCAACGGCGACGCCGCAGGACAGGCCGCCCTGCTCGACGACTGCCGCGAGCAGGTGAGGCGCATATCGCACGAGATGATGCCGCCGGAGTTCAGCTATGCCGACATAAGCATGGTGCTCGACGACTATCTGTGTCAGGCGGCAGGCGCAGGGCAGTGTGAAATAACGTATGAGGCCGTGCCCGAGGATGCCGACTGGAGCCGCGTGGCCGACGCTACGGCGCTCGAGATATATCGCATAGCGCAGGAGGCCGTGGCCAACGCCATGAAGCACTCGGGCGCAACGCGCATAGACGTGGGCATGAGGCTTGAAGGCAACAGCCTCAGTCTGACCGTGAGCGACAACGGACAGCCACAGCAGCACGCATCGGCAGGCATCGGACGGCGCACCATGAGGCAGCGCGCGGCGGCCATCAACGGACAGATAACCACGGAGAGCGGGGGCGGCAGCACCACCGTCAGACTAACCATAAGCAGTCTGCCCGAAAAGAAGACAAGGCCGTAAGACATAAAATTTCTTAAAAAACCACGGATTTCCGTTATTGCAAATATGAATGTATGGTATAATTTTGCCCCGATGAACGAGGCACAAAAATATTTACTGCAGGACCTGTCGGTTGCAATAGTCGACGACCACGCGCTGATTCTTGAGGGATTCAAGAGTCTGATGCAGGGCTGCAACGCCAAAAACGTCGAGACGTTTGGCTGTGCGGCCGACCTGATTGACGCCATGGGCCGCCACAGCTTCGACATATACATAATAGACATAGGCCTGCCCGACATCGACGGCTTTAAGCTTATCGACAAGATACGCTCGCGCCACGCCGGGGCAAGGATAATAGTCAACACCATACATGAGGAGATATGGCTGCTAAGGCGCATGCTCGACAAGGACGTCAACGCCATACTGTTCAAGTCGACCGACTTCATGCAGATGGTCAGCGCCATAGCGGCCGTGATGTGCGGCGAGCAGTATTTCTGCCCGGGAGTGAAGCGCAAGATATCGAGATACACGCAGCGCATAGAGCATCCGTCGGAGAGAGAGACCGACATACTGAGGGCGATAGCCGGAGGATACACCTCGAAGGAGATAGCCAACATGCTCTTCATATCTGAAAACACGGTTGAAGCCCACCGCAAGCGGCTCTTCGTGAAGCTGGGCGCGCGCAACATTGCCGACCTGATAGTGAAGGCCATCGACCGCGGATACATCAACGCCTCGGAGATAGTGAAGGGCAACAAGAACGACAAGAACACCTGACACCGGCACCGCTGTTGGCAGCTGACGTAACGTTTTGATATCCAGTATGTTATGAAACACGGCTTTTTGCACTGCAAAAGGCCGTGTTTTGCGTTGTAAAAGGCCACCTTTCAGCCCCTGAAAGGGCACATATTGGGCGGCACGACCTTGCCCGGTAATATATCTTTACATTTCAGCGGCATCTTCCTGCGGCATGTACATGTCTGCCTGCGGCTGCCCCTATAGGCAGGCACGGGCACGCGGCCTTGCGCCTTCATGGTTATCTCATTTCTCGCCCTACGCCATCAGGCGGCTTAGGCCTATGTCAAGATTTTTGCCCGTGGCGCAAAAATGAGGGGGCGGCGGCTTTGCGTTTTAATGCAGTTGCATTAACTTTGCATGCGTTTTTCAGGATAAATAATCAAAGCTAAGCAAATGAAGAAAAGTCTGGTGGCTCTGGCCTTCGGCACACTTGCCTTGGGCATAGCCGAGTTTGTCATGATGGGCATCCTGCCCGATGTGTCGCGTTATTTCGATGTCAGCATCCCCACTGCCGGCCACTGCATATCGGCCTACGCCCTGGGCGTGTGCTGCGGCGCCCCTCTGCTGGTGGCGTTCCACAAGTATCCGCTAAAGCGCCTGCTGCTGTTTCTTGCCGCCCTCATCCTCTTCGGGGCTGCGCTCTCGGCCTTGGCGCAGAGTTTCGTCATGCTTGTCGTGGCACGTTTCATCTCAGGTCTGCCCCACGGCGCCTATTTCGGCGTGGCGTCCATCGTGGCAGTTAAGCTGGCCGACGAGGCGCACAAGACGAGTGCCGTGTCGATAATGGTGGCGGGCATGACCGTGGCCAACCTCTTCGGCGTGCCTCTTGCCACGGCTCTCAGCTCGCACATATCGTGGCGCTTCCCGTTCATGCTGCTCATCTTCATCAGCATCATCGTGATATATTACGTGTGGAAGTGGATTCCGGCATCGGTGGGCGCCCTGCCCGACGAGGGCTTCCGTCATCAGTTTGCCTTCCTTCGCCACGGCGCGCCATGGCTCATCCTTGCCGCCACGATGCTAGGCAACGGCGGCATATTCTGCTGGTACAGCTACGTCAGTCCGCTGCTCACGTCGGTGGGAGGCTTCCCTCATGAGGCCCTGTCGGCACTGATGATAGCCGCGGGCTTCGGCATGGTGGCGGGCAACCTTATCAGCGGCCGCCTGTGCGACCGTCATCGCCCGGGACATGTGGCCGCCGTCACGCAGACCATAACCATAGCCACGCTGCTTCTGATATTCCTTTTGGCCGGCTACGGCTGGATATCGGCCGCACTGATGGTGGTGTGCACGGGCTGCCTGTTTGCCCTGAGCAGTCCGCAGCAGTTTCTTATACTTAAGCATGCGCCAGGCGGCGAGCTGCTTGGCGGCGCTGCCATACAGGTGGCGTTCAATCTGGGCAACGCCATAGGGGCCTTCTGCGGCGGCCTGCCCATGGAGCACGGGGCCACTCCGCGCTGGTCGGCGCTCGTGGGCGTGCCCTTCGTCGTCATGGGACTCGTGGCTTTTATCTGTTTCTGCCGCAAATATGAGCGCCGAAGCGCTGCCGTTGACTGAAAATTGTTAACTTTGCATCTGTGAACAACATTCAGTCATCATCCGTTCAGGCCCTGCGCCAGCAACGCCTGCTGTTGGAGATAGAGTACAACAGCGAGAAGGAGGCCTTCCGCCGTCAGACCGAGACAACGGGACTGGCGCGCAAGGTGAAGCGTGGCGACGCGTGGCATCCGCTGCGCTTCGTGCGCAGCTACTACAATTCGCTCAACCAGCTTTCTGTTGAGGTTGTGCGCACTGCCGACACCGACATTGAGCACAACTTCGAGTTCGGACGCCCCGTGTGCTTCTTCCGCATGAGCGAGGCGGCAGAAGGCAAGTCGATAAGATACTTTAATTTCACCGGCACGGTGAGCTATGCCGACGGCGACCGCCTTGTGGTCACCGTGCCCGACAACGCACCCGTGGCAGAGCTGCAGGCCACCGAAGGACTGGGCGTGCAGCTGTTTTTCGACGAGACGAGCTACCGGCTTATGTTCGAGGCTTTAGACCGTGTGATAGGCGCACGCGACAACCGCCTTGCCTATCTGCGCGACCTGTTCTATTCGGGCGTGCCGGCTGCCGAACTGAGCTTTGCCCCGATAAGCTTTCCGTGGCTCAACAGGGCGCAGCAGGAGGCTGTCAACAAGGTGCTGCGCGCCAAGGACGTGGCCATTGTGCACGGACCTCCGGGCACGGGAAAGACCACCACGCTCGTTGAAGCCATATACGAGACGCTGCGGCGCGAGAGCCAGGTGCTGGTGTGCGCACAGAGCAACATGGCTGTAGACTGGATTAGCGAGCGGCTCGTAGACCGCGGAATAAGCGTGCTGCGCATAGGCAACCCGACGAAGGTGAACGACAAGATGCTGTCGTTTACCTACGAACGGCGCTTCGAGGCTCACCCAGACTATCCGCAACTGTGGAGCATACGCCAGGCCATACGCAAGCTGCGGCAGGAGCGCAAGCGCCGCGACAACGGCTGGCACCAGAAGATGGACCGCCTGAAGAGCCGTGCCGTGGAACTCGAACTGAGGATAAACTCGCAGCTCTTCGGCGAGGCTAAGGTCATTGCCTCAACGCTGACGGGCAGCGCGAGCCACTTGTTGTCAGGGCAAAAGTTCGGCACTCTGTTCATCGACGAGGCGGCACAGGCGCTCGAGGCTGCATGCTGGATAGCCATACGCAGGGCATCGCGCGTGGTGCTGGCGGGCGACCACTGTCAGCTTCCACCCACGGTGAAGAGCATTGCGGCGCTGAAGGGCGGACTGGGCACAACGCTCATGGAGCGCATAGTGGCGCGCAAGCCGTCTGTGGTTACGCTGCTGACGGTGCAATACCGCATGAACGAACAGATAATGCGCTTCTCGAGCAACTGGTTCTACGACGGACGCGTGGAGTCGGCGCCCGAGGTTAAGTACCGCGGCATACTCGACTACGACAACCCCATAACATGGATAGACACGTCGGAGAGCGACGCTAAGGAGGAGTTTGTGGGCGAGAGCTTCGGCAGGATAAACAAGACTGAGGCCGAACTGACGCTCGAAGCCCTTAAAAACTACTTCACCAAGATTGGCCGCCAGCGCATAGCCGACGAGCATATCGACGTGGGCGTGATTTCGCCCTACCGTGCCCAGGTGCAGCTGCTGCGCCGAATGGTGCGCAAGGCGGAGTTCTTCAAGCCCTACCGCGGCTGCATAACGGTGAACACCGTTGACGGATTTCAGGGGCAGGAGCGCGACATCATCGTAATATCGCTCGTGCGCTCAAACGACGACGGGCAGATAGGCTTCCTGTCAGACCTGCGCCGCATGAACGTGGCAATAACCCGGGCACGCATGAAACTGATAATTGTTGGCAGCGTGCAGACCATGACTCGCCACGCCTTCTATAAGGAGCTGTACGGCTACGTGCAGGAGTCTGCCGGCATTTAGGCAGCATAAGGACATCAGAAAAAGCAGACATCGAAACATAACAAACAAAAGAAGATATGCTTCAGAGAGACTACATTTCGCGACTTATACGTGAGTTTATGGCGGCGCTTCAGCGCTATCTCGAGAAGAACGAGGCGGGAGCCCGCCGCAAGACAGCCGAAGACCTGTTCCGCCAGTACTTCGGCTCGTATGAGTTTTATCACACGGCAACGCATGACGAGATAATGTCATCGTTCGAAAAGTATCCCGAGGAGGAGCGCATAAGCCGCATGGAGATGCTTGCCGAGCTGTATTATGCCGAGGCCGACGACCGCCCCGAGCCGTTCAGGACGCAGCAGCTCGACATGGCCCTCAGCCTGTTCAGGTTTATCGACGCCCACAGCCGCACCTTCTCCATCGACCGACAGAACAAGATAGGCGCGATAACAAAGATGATATACAGCGGCGGAAAATAAAAAAGGCACGCTTACTTGCGTGCCGAAAGTGTTACAGTTACGTTGCCCCTGCCGAGCAGTTCTTTAAGCTCTGCCTTACTCATGCCGTCTATCTTGCCCAGACGCGTGAAGTTCCACGTGTTGGTGTCATAGTAGATAACGAAATTGTTGCCCTGATACAGTATCAGGTCGCCAGCCTCCGTGGTTATGTTCTCGTTGTTCTGCGGCAGCGTGTGGCCCAGGCTGCCCACCTTCTCAAAGTTGCCGTAGTCGCTCATTTCTATCACGATGTCGCCCTCTTTCAGCAGGTCTATCAGCGCTCTTGCCGAGCTGTTGTCTGCCATTGTGGCCGTGAGGGTGCGGCCGTTCACCTTTATGTTCATCTTGCTGTAATTTATGTTGTTGTCTTCATCTGTTGCGGTTTCCATCGACTTGATCCATTGTTCCACCTCACTGCGCTGAGTGCCTGCGCCAAACCTGCGTCCTGCGGTCCATGTGGCTCCGGGCGCGAGCGCCTGCAGAAGGGTTGCGCTTGAGCCTATGCCGCTCGAGCCTGACGTGCAGAAGGGTATTACGGTCTTGCCGCTGAGGTTGCAGCTCTCAACGAAGGTGTAGACAACGCGCGGCGCCTGCCCCCACCATATGGGGTAGCCAAGGTATATCGTGCGGCACTTGCTCAGGTCGGGCACGCTGCCCTTGATCTCCGGGCGCGCGTCGGGGTCGTTCTGCTCGAGCGACGAGCGCGACTGCGGGTTGCTGTAGTCGAGGTCTGACGCGGTGTAAGGCTCTGCCGCCTCAATGCGCCATGTGCCTGCGCCGGTTATGTCGGCTATGTGGCGCGCCACGCCTTCGGTGGTGCCGGTCTGCGAGAAATACACCACCATTACATCGTCCGCCTGTCCGCCAGGCGTTGCTGGTGTGGTGCCGGCGGCGTCGCTGCCGTTGTCCTTGGCGCACGAGATATGCGATACGGCAAGGCAACACGCAACGACATAATAAAGAAACTTTTTCATACTTACATAGTTTTTTGGTTCAACAACTGCTCTTGCTGTCTCTTCAGGCTGATGCCCCTGCATGGCGTAACTCGATTAAGAGCGCTGCGGAGCATGCCTTTTTCTGACGCTACAAAATTATTATATTCCTGCATGCGGCATGGTATATTATTTACAGATAAATGTACCCAAAAAACGGAAAACGCCGTCTTCACAGTCTTTTGCCGTGTTCTGCCCCCATGTCACCCTGCCACGGCGGCACTGAAAGGGCGCATCAGGCAATGCGGAAGACTGGCATTTGGGGAACATCATGTGAACATCAGAAACAAGACTCTTAGCATGAAAAAGCGGCAACGGAGACGGCCGGCAATGCTGCCAAGCGGCACCGCCACACGACGGCGGCAGGCATCACCGCGCAAAAGGCGGCAAACGGCGACGCGAAAGCTATCCTTTCGGGCGCCAATATGCCACATATTGCAGCGCAAAAGGACAGCTTTTGCAAAACGGTCAAACAGCCGTGGAAAAACAGCTGAAATAAATGCGCCCGCCTGCGGCATAAATCTCCGCAGGCGGGCGCATTGTCATCATGATGCAGCCTGACGCTTTAACCGCCATAAGGCGCTATAATTCGGTCTGCATTTTGCTTTACATTTAGCTGAATTTCGTCTTGTTATCAGCATGAACGGCAGGCTATGTCAATAGGAAACGGACGAAAGAAGGGGAACAGAAAACTGAAAGACGGCGGAACACAGGAATACACATAAAGGATAAAGCCGTATAGAGCATAATTGCCTACATGGGTTTATGTCCGCCATTAGTCAGTGTCTCTTCTTCCTGCCGCGCGCCATCTCAGCCCTGATGCGGCTGAGCGACTGGGGCGTTATGAACAGATACGAGGCGATGTATTTCAGCGGCACGTGCTGCAGCAGTTCGGCCTTCTCGTCCAGCAGAGTCTCATATCGCTCGCGTGCCCTCGGCGCACCGCTGCTGAGCAGCCACCGCTCTATCTCGAAAATCTCCTTCTCATAGAGCCTGCGGCCTATGCGCGCAGCCTCAACCGACGACATGAAGAAGTCTTCGGCGTCGCTGCGGCTTATGCCATAGACAACGCCGTCGTTCATGGCCTCGAGCGCTATCATCGACGGCATGTTGCCCACAAAGCACCACGACGAGAAGAGCAGGTCGCCCTTTGACGCAAACCACAGGGTTATGTCGTTGCCGTCGGAATTGACATACGACGCGCGCCATATCCCGTCCACTATAATATATATGTCAGTGTTGCGCCCTCCCCTGCGCACAAGCGTGTCGCCCTTCAGTATCTCCATGCGTGTCATGTGCGCCTTGAGAGCCTCAACGTCGCTCATGCTGAGTCCGCTGCGCCGGCACAGACACTCCTCAAAAGTTTCCATAATCACACGTATTAAAATCGTTCGGCATGCCTTTTGCCCGAATATCCCACAGCCAACGGCCTGCACCGGGCATTCAGCCGTCGTGCGTGCAGCCGCCCGTTACGCCGGCACCGCTGTCTGACAGCACGTCAGCACACCTGCACCTGTATTCAGCACGGACAAGCCGGCACGGACAGCGACAGGCCGCGGCAGCCGCCGCCATAAGGCCATAGGCAGCCGCAAAGGTAGCAAATCATTTCCGATTTCTCAAATACATCACAAAGATTAATACGCACGTAAGCAGCTCTGCCACGGGCACGGCGAGCCATATGCCGCTCACCCCGAACAGCTTGGGCATCAGCCAGAAGCACAGCAGCATGAGCACATAGCCGCGTATGGCCGTGATGAACATGGCGGCAGCGTCGCGCTCAACGCTCTGACAATAGCCTATGGCCACGATGTTGACGGCAAACGGCACGAAGCCCAGCGCAAACAGGGGCATGCCGCCCACGGCTATCGTGTTGGCAGGAAAGCCTGCCGGAATGAACAGCGACACTATGTCCGGCGCGAAGAAATACATTATCAGCAGAAACATCACGCCGCTGCCAAGGGCCGTAAACAGAGCCATGCGCAAGGCAGAGCTTACCCTCCGGGTGAGCCGCGCGCCGTAGTTGTAGCTCAGAATGGGCTGAGCCGACTGCGCTATGGCGTTATACACCATAAAGATTATCGGGAACACATAGCACGCTATGCTGTAGGCCGCCACGCCGTCCTCGCCGAGATAGGCTATGAACACATAGTTGCCGGCAAACATCATGGTGGCGATGGCCGCCTCGCAGAGCAGCGACGGGAAGCCCAGACGGCACATATAGCCCACGTTGCGGCGCGTCATTCGCAGACTGCGCAGATGGGTTTTAACACGGCATAACTTTATGGTGCGCCCCATCATCAGCATATACCACAGCACCATGCCGGCACCGGCTATATAGCCAAGACTGGTGGCCACGGCCGCGCCTATCACGCCCCAGTGGAACACAAAGATAGTCGAGAACGATGTTGAGCAGCGCCGGCACCACGTTGCACATCATGGCGTAGCGCGGCGAGGCGTCGAGCCTTATGTAGAACATTCCGGCACTGAGCATGGCGCTGAACACAAAGAACGGCACGGCGCCGTAGATATACTCGACGGCAGGCACGAGCAGACGCTCAGAGCTGCCAAGCAGGCAGGCCACGCCGGGCGCACGCCACACGATGAGCGCACTGAACGCCGCCACCAGCATGCTGAGGACTATCACGGCCTGAGTGACGTTTATGCGCGCCGTCTTCGGCTTGCCGTGAGACAGATGGATAGACGCCACCACCGACGCGCCCACGCCGAACATAAGTCCGATGCCGGTATTTATAAGAAACAGCGGCGCAACGATATTCACCGCCGCCAGAGCATCGCTGCCAAGGCCGCGGCCAACGAATATGCCGTCGGTAATAACGAAAAGGGCCGACGACACCATGCCGAGCAACGTGGGCATGAGCAGCTTGCTGAAAAGGCTTGACACCTTTGTTGTTCCGAAATCTATACTGTCCTTCATCATACTTTACGGTTGTTTGTTGTTGATATCTGGGCGCAAAAGTAAGTGTTTAAAAACGAAAGGCAGTTAACAATTGGTAATTTCTGCGGCTGACAGGGGATTTAATGACTGAAAAAGCATGTTTTTCACACGAAAAACATTGCAGCAACGGCTGCCGGAAGGATAAACAGGGGCATAATAAATGCTGCTTGTGATGCCCGGAAATCATTGTGCCGACAGACGGAGACGCAGGCTGCGGGGCATAACAAACAGCATAATTTATGCAGAACAATATATTTATAAAGCTAAAAGTGCGGCACCATCAGGCGCATATCATGCCATGAGAATAACGAAGCGAGGCCATACTGCGCTGCCAACGGCAAGCTGTGCGGCAGCAAAACCCGGCCTTGCCGCACTGTCATGGCGTAGCGCTACGCTGAGCGAGAGCAGGCAAGGCATCACTCGGCCATGCGCTCCTCGTTGAGAGCCTCCCTGATATAGTCGTTGTCGAAGGTGAACACATGATTGAGAATGCCGAACGACACGGCTCTCGACTTGCCCTCGATATTGATTGTACCTATGGAGAAGAGATAATAGTTGTCTACATCCAGAAACTGGCTTACGGCCATGTTGACCACGCCCGAGGCAAATATGTTGCTGAACATGCCCCAGAAGCCCGACGCGCCGTTGCTCTGACTTATGGCCGCGCTTATCTCGCCTGCCACGGCTTCGCAGTGCTGTTCGCGCGTAGGACAGGTTACGGTGAGCGCAAAGGCTATGACAACGGCCACCACTATGCCTGCCACGCGGCCGCCGATGTGCCTGCGGCGAGGCTCATATATTATCTCTTCGGCAGCATCGGCCATGCCCGACGTGCCGCTGCCTCCGCCCTGCCCGGCCGAATATGCCGCGCTGCCGGATGCGTCTGTGCGGTCGTCGCGGCCGCCGTCAGCCTGCCCTGAAGCGCTCTCTGCACGTGCCGACGGCTCAGACGGCAGGGGCGGAGGCACGGGGCCGGGCTGCGCCTTGCCCTCCATGGCGTCCTTAAGTTCCCTCACCTGCCAGGCCGGAGTCCACTGCTCCATGCCCTCGGCCCACACAAGAGTCTCCGAAGAGAGGCCGCGCTCCATAAGTTCGCTTACGGAGAAAGGCCCCTGCTGCCGGTTGTCTGCATAAATAAAATATCTCATCAGTTACCCTCCGTCTTGTTCTTTCCGTATTTCTTGCTCCACTGCTCATACTTCTTAAACACCTTAAGAGCCTCAGAGTTGTACCAGCTGTAGCCTGTGCGGCGCTCGTGGCCTATCTCGCTGACGTCAAACTTCATCACGCCGTCGCGGTCGCAGAAGAATGGACGGTTGTCCTCGAGCGTATAGAAGCGTGCCCACAGAGGCTTCGACACCTCACCCTCGGCACACTTCACCAGGCGCCAGTCTTTCTTGCCGTCGCTGTTCTTGAAGTTCTCTATCTTGTATCCGTCTATCTCGTTCTGGCGGAACCACTCCACGGCAGCCTCAATGCTGTTGACCACCTCGGGCGAGGGCTTTGACAGCGACATGAGGAAGAGCACTATGTCGTCAGACTCCTGTCCGCTGAGCGACGCCAGCTCGAAGGCGCGTGCGTTGGCGGGCAGCAGGGTCTTCTCGTCGTGCTGCGCACACCACACCGTGGGCTTGCCGTTCTGCACATACTGCGTCTTCAGTATGCAGCTGATGCCCTTGTCGAGAGCCGTCTTGGCCTTCATCTTCACGCTGTCGGGGAAGAAGGCGAATGGAGCCTTGCCCAGACTTGCGTCGCGCATGATCTTCATCACGTTGATCATGGCGTCGTCGTTATATGTGATGTGCGTGTGATACTTCTTGTTGTAGGGATAAAACTGCGGCCAGCCGCCGTTGTCATACTGTGCCTCAAAAAGATACTGCATGCCCCTGAGCACGGCGTCCTTATACTTCTCTGTGCCCGTGGCGTTATACAGTTTCGACAGGTAGATTATCTCGGTAGAGGTGGCGCGGTTGTCTATCGTGCTGTACTTGGCAATGCTCTTGTCGGCCTCGGCCTTTTTCTTGTCGGCGTCGGTCATGTTTTTGGCCATGTCGATGTTCTTCGGCCATCCGCCCGTGTTCTGCTGATACAGCAGCACGTTGTCGCCTATGCGCACTGCCTCGGCCGTAGTGAAGAACTCAGGCTCGAGATGTGCAGCCCACGACGTCCACGTCTTATAGGTTTTCTGCTTGTTGTCTTTCTTGTCTGTTTTAGTCTGACTTGTTTTCTTTGTCTGGCCCTCAGCCGGCGTTACGGCGGTAAGCGCGAATGTAGCGGCAAGAGCCATCACGATGAATCCTTTTTTCATAATTTAGGTATAAATGTAACGTTTGTTGTTTGTAAATAGTTAGTCGTTGCCTCATGTTTGTCAGCAAACCTGACGGCATTCATTTTATTTAGATGCACGCAGACTGAAAAGGTTTAGTCATTACTTTGCATTTTAACCCAAATTAGCCGTCTGCCCCGTGTTCATCTGCCTGTCTGGCGTTGCGTGCGGCATGCCTTATCAACCATGACGGTCATCATACAGCACACAGCTTTATCTATTTTGCACATTCATGCTTTCAGCCCGAAAGCATAACAGCCTATTGGGGGTTAAGGCTCACTTCATTCTGAGTATCATCTTGCGCTCGTCTTCGGGAAACTTCTCGATGGCATAGCGCAGCATGGTGCGCGGCATCTGTGCATGATGCTCCATGACGAAGGCTCTCAGTCTGCCCATGTCGCGCTTGCCTGCCTCGCGCAGCATCCAGCCCGTGGCCTTGTGCATAAGCTCATGCGGATGGCTGATGAAGCGCAATGCGAGGGCATAGGTGTCGTCGAGGTCGCCCTGCTTTATGAAGGCATAGGTGGCCACCATGGCTATGCGGTTGTCCCATAGCAGGGGGCTGCCCGCAAGGGTGTAGAGCAGGTCGCGCGGCTTGTCGAGCAGATAGGTCCCCACGATATGCGGCGCACTGAGGTCTACGAGGTCCCAGTTGTTGATGCGGTCTGTAACAGAGAGATACATGTCGGTAAGTTCGCGGCGCGCTCCGTCGTCGGCCTTCTTCATCTTCTCAACCATTATGAGCAGCGCGCAGAGCCTTATCTCGTGCCATTCCGACTGCATGAGCCGCCTTAACGTGTCGTTGTCAGCCGTCTTGTGCCGCTTTGCCACGCTTCGAGTCGCAGGCACCTTAATGCCCAAGAACTTGTCGCCATGTCCGTATTCGCCTTCGCCTGTCTTGAAGAAGCGCTGCAGCTGCTCGCTCTGTGCGTCGTCACGCAGCGCAGTCATCTCTCCGGTTATTATCTCATATTCCGTCTTTCCCATATTCATTACCTTTGTTTATTACGGCAAAGATAGTGCAAGGTGAGTGCATGGCAAAATGAAAGACGCAGTTTTTTAAGTTTGCATTGTTGAGACGAAGCCTGTTTTATATAATATAAGAAGTATGAATTTCGGATCGCAGATCCTTATACTCTATGCTGTCGGATTGCAAATCCGACAGAACAATAGCCTTGTTTTTTCGTATCGTAGATATGTCTTATATGTAATCAAATACAGATGACATCAGTCTTGTTTTTCGTATTGTAGATTTACATATAGCTACAAATAGCGTTATCATTTTGTAAGACAAATGTTCTGTCGGATTTGTAATCCGACAGCATAGAGTATAAGGATCTGTGATCCGCAACTCATACCGCTTAACCAATGAAAATAAAAAATAATATGCATTCATTTTGCCATGCACTTCTCAATAATATAGACTACGCCTCGGCAATGCAAACTTAAAAAAACTATGTCTTTCATTTTGCATTACACTCGGCTTGCACTATCTTTAAATAATATAGGCTTCGCCTCAACACTGCAAAATTAAAAAACTGCGTCTTTCATTTTGCCATGCACTCGGCTTGCACTATCTTTAAATAATATAGGCTTCGCCTCAACAATGCAAACTTAAAAAACTGCGTCTTTCATTTTGCCATGCACTCGGCTTGCACTATCTTTGCACTCAATAAAGATAATTTCAGGAAAAGAGTATGATTAAGGCTTTATTTTTTGACATAGACGGAACACTCGTGAGCTTCAACACACACGAGATACCACAATCAACGGTTGACGCACTCGAACAGGCAAAGAGAAACGGCGTGGGCGTGTATATATCTACCGGACGGCCGGTGAAACTGATCAACAACCTGCACGCCATAGAACATCTGATAGACGGGTATATAACCACTAACGGCGCCTACAGCTTCATAGGCGACAAGGTGGTGAGCTGCGTAGACATTCCGCTCGAGGACGCACGCACGCTGATACGGCTGGCAGACGAGATGAACTTTGCCACGATGGTGGTGGGGGCGAAAGACCTCACGGTGTATCATCCAGACGAGATGGTTGACAAGGTGTTCCGACAGCTGCTCAACGTCAACGACCTGGGCGAGGACATCAGTCTCGACACGGTGCTAAGCCAGCCCATACTGCAGCTTACGCCCATCATAGACGAGCAGCAGGAGAAGCTCGTCATGCCGCAGCTGCCCCACTGCATAGCCGCAAGATGGTATCCGGCATTTGCCGACGTGACGGCGCGCGGGGCCGACAAGGGCAAGGCGCTGCAGCGCATGGCCGAACACCTGGGCATGGACATCAGCGAGACTATGGCCTTCGGCGACGGCGGCAACGACAAGTCGATAATCTGCGCGGCGGGCATAGGCGTGGCAATGGGCAACGCCATAGACGACGTGAAGGCGCTGGCATCATACGTTACCGACCATGTTGACAACGACGGCGTGAGCAAGGCGCTGTGCCATTTCGGCATAATCTGACGCCACGGGGGCGCACATGCCCCTGCCGGCGGCGGCATACCTACAGGCAGAACACGCTGCACGGGGCGCAGACTTTTGTAAACTTTTATGACAAAAGGCATGACGCTTGACGCTCTCAGAATGGCCACAGCCGTGACGCCACGGCCGTTTGGCGCGAAAAAGCCTGAAAATCAGCATTTTTGCCAAGCATCTGACATTCAGGCATTTACATCGAAACGGCTGCTCAGTCGGCCGTGTTAAAAAACATTACTGTGCCGTTTGCGATGCAAAAACGATAGGTTTAGGCACCGAAAGCGGTGCTCCTGCACCATGAAAAGTGCCCTTTTGGCGTCTGAAAATACCGGTTTTAAGACACACAACGCACACAAAAGCTAACCGATGTTAATAAAAGAATATATTTGAAAACCATATTTTAACATCCGTTATACTTTGATTTTCCAGAACGGAAAATAATTTTGTCCTGAGTTTTTACCATCTTCCTGCCCATATCCCGATGCCCAAAGCCGGCATAACGGCAACGACGGAAGCCCTGCAAACACGGCCGTGCGCACGCATACGAACAAGACCGCTGCACACGCGCGCACAGGCAGAGACTGGCGCATGCACATACGCGCGCGGCGCCCATAAGAAAAGTAACGCACAGACGCACGTACATAACATAAAAGACGCAACTTTACACTTATTAAATGACAAAGGGCAAACAAAGCAGCACAAAGGCTTACAATCTGTAACTTTTTGTATTTTGCGATTGATATAAATCAATTACGATAACATAAAACTAAAAAAATATTTCAATTTTAATCTCATTTAAGATAAAAAATATTACTTTTGAAGAGAAATACAACATCAACTTATAATGTTTAACCGACTAAAAGTTAGCTTATGAAGAAACTTTTACTTATTGCATTTACACTGTTCTCAATGAACACATTTGCACAGACACCAATGCTAAAGGCAACCAAACTGAACGGACAGAAAGCCGAAAACAGCATGAAATTTGAGACCTCCAACCGCGTTAACCTGAAAAAAGCAAACAGCACAAACAAGGTGAAGGCACAGGCCGCACCTGAAGGAACAACAAAATCATACTATACAGACTGCATCGAGTCGGTAAGTCAAGTAGGCGAAATGCAGAGACTGCACGTAAAATATGACATCGTGTTCGGCAATGACGGCACGGTAAGCATACCTAACATGTTCCTCAGAACCGTTGTGGGCGAAGACATATATCTTAAAGGTACATACGACGAGGCCACAAAGCAGATAACCATAGAGAACAATCAGGAGATATACAATCAAGACGGAATTTCTCTGTATATATGCCCGATGGACTATAAGACAAAAGAACCGCTCAGCACAGCCAGCTTCAAGCTGTCACTCGACTCAGAGAGCGGAATCTACTACTCTGCTGAAGGCGAATATCTCGCAGCATTCATCACCAACGGCAGCCAGACAGAGGTTTACACCTACTGCACAGACCTTTATTATTATCCGACAGAGTTATTCCCAGAGGCAGTTTCACACAAATACACTTACAACGACTACTACGGAAACAGCAAATCTACAACTGTCGACATAGTAAACCTTGGCGATCTTTGCTATATAAAGAACCTCCTGCCCGAATATCCTGAGGCATGGTTGATGGGAACGTTTGAAGGCGACAACCTCATCGTTTCTTCTTACGGAGTGGCAAAAGACGACGTTGCACTGCTCTTCGGAACAGCAACAGACTTTGTTGACGACTGCACGTTCACATACAGCAGTTCGAGCGACTCTTACACATCTGAGAGCGGAATAGAACTGACTGACTACTTCTACTATCCCGGCGACGCCCAGAATGATGAAGGATACTATTTCAGCGGATCTTGCAAAAACATGACCATAACAGGCAAGTCTACAACAGCCATCAGCAATGTTGAAAACAGCAACAAGGATGTCGTAGCAACAGAATACTTCGACCTCTCAGGCCGCCGCATCAGCAATGCAGCCCAGGGCGTAAGCATCATGGTAAGCAAGTATGCCGACGGAACAAGCAAGGCAATAAAAATTATGAAATAGGACATTATTTTTTGTGAAGAGCGCTTCATTGCCCGGCGTCAGACTCTCTGGCTCCGGGCTTTATTTATGTCCGCAGCGGCAAGTATACGGGCAGCCAATATAATATGGACATGACCGCCTGACCCGATGGAAACATATCGCCGTTATACCGTGTAAGAAATCATTTCGGCACATACGTTTGCCGAACAGGCACACTGCACTCCAAACGAAAAGAAACTTACAGGGACAACAAGAAGAGCGGCCTTCCGTCACCGGAAAGCCGCCCCTGTATATTACCCTGAATTGTGATTGCCCGATATTAATTAATAAAACAATTTATGGTAAAACTAAATCATGCAAATCTAAACTCAAACGTCAATAAACATATAATCATATAACATCAAAAGAAATCTTTTCTTATAGCAACCACACGGCCCGAAGGCCCCAACCTCTTTTTCGTTTGCGGCAGGAACATGCCGCAGTTTAAAATCATTACACATTATCCTTAAGACTAAAGACTTCGTATATCGTCATGTTTAAACAATATAAAATTTATAAAATTATATTATTTAGGCCAGAAATTTATGAGTTTTTTCTCTCCTTTTTTCAGATTGATCTTGCCGCTGATGCCCTTCACACTGAAGGTACAGTCGGCCGTGGCCTCATAGTTTAAAGTCAGTTCGTCATCGTTGCTGAATATATCCATCTTTTTTGCATGCAAAGTTAGCATCATGCGGCCGAAGGACAAAGCACGCGCATGTCAGAAAATGTAAATTATTCGTCAAAACGCCTGCCTGCGCCCTTATTTTCGGCAGAAAATAACAAGTGTTACGGCCAACATCATAAAGCATATCTTTGCTTTTATGGTAAAAAAATATTATTTTTGCCAAAACGTTAACAATATATTATCACACAATCTAAAATCATTCACAACATGAATATTAAACATTCAGCAGCGTCGGCAGCATATCTTATTCTGGCATTCACGGCCATATGGCTTGCACCGACTGAGACAAAAGCACAAGTAACCTACGAGACATTCATATACACGAGCGACGCCCTTAGCAGCGAGATACAGGACCTGAGCAACGAGCGCGCTGCCCGCGGAGGCTACATGGCCGACCTGGGCATGGCGATGGCCAACGCCGGAAAGGGCATTGCCGGGGGATACGTGACGAGCTTCATCGACATGGGCGTCAACGCCATAGCATCGCTCATAACAAGACCGTCGCGACTGAAGAACGAATGGGAGGAGACGGTTAAGGCCGAGAGCACCTTCGAGACCAAGTTCGGCACGGTGAGCGAGCTCAACGACTTCTATTCGGTGCCGTCGACAGACGGGGCGATGGACCCGCGCGGCATGCGCTTCAACGGCATAGGATGCCTGCGCCGCGGCGAGAAAGGCGACACCGTGTTCTACATATCATGCCACGTAGACCACAGCAAGCTCTACCGCATAGTGAACCACTCTAAGTTTGAGCTGGTGCTCGACACGCTCATACTATGCCCGAAGGAGTCTAACCTGCCCAACTCATCTCTGCCCCTGCCCTTCTATTTCAGCGAGCGCGGCAGCTATCAGATAGACATGACCATGACGCTTACATCGTCGTGGATAAACGAGCTGACCGTGCTTCAGAAGGACAAGGAGCTGGGACGCTTCGAGCTGACCGTGCCCATCGACTCGTCGCAGGTGGCGGCCGACGGCAAATACCGCTACGTGCGCGGACGCAGCAAGGGCTCGCCACTGGTGATAAAGGGCGAGAGCTTCATCGTGCCGCGCTCGTTCATGGCATACCGCGACGAGAACGACCAGTATCACAACAGCTGGGGAACTGGCGAATACAAGATGTCTGTAACGCTGAAGGAGAGCTGCGACGTAACCGACGAATACCGCGACGAATGGCGAAACGACCGCAAGCGCCGCAAGAAACTGACGCCGAAGGAGGGCTGGACCGACAACGTATGGAAGGTGATAGAGTCGCAGAAATGGGACGAGATATCAAAGCAATGGGTGATAACCACGCTGAGCGCACCTGCCGACATGATAACGGGCGACATAATAGACAAGCTCGACCTGGCACCCGACAAATAGCAACAGGCACATGCCTAAAGCCGGGAGGACGGATGGACAAGGCGCAGGCACGACATCAACAGGCACCCGGCAACGGCTGGACAACAATAACATAAAACGGCTTATGAAACCACTGTTATGTCTATTTATACTTATGTCGCTTCTTGCCGCGCCGACGCATGCCGGCAAGACCTATGCTGCGGCAGCAAGCCACGCCGCACACAGGGCCGCCGCGCAGCAGGATGACGATAAGGCAAGGAGCGAAGCCATAACCGACATATTGGCCCACCGCAAATGGGCGGCTGCCAACGTAGACACGGCATTTGCCACAGACGCCGACCTGCTGAGGGCTGCCGCCGACGCCGCTGCCACGCTGTCGCGCGAGCCGGCATACACGGCAGTGCTGCGCAAGGCCGCAGCACTGGTGCCCGCACTTGCCGCATATGCATCATTCAGACAGACCGACAGCCTTGACCATGCCGACAGGCGCAAGACCGAAGCCCTCGAGGCCATAGCCCTGGCAGCACAGAAGACGGTGCCGCAAAGGCCCGACGTGGAGGCAAGGGCAAGATACCACATAGCCGTAATATCCGTGCAGACCGACGCAGGCCGCGCATACAGCTCGATATGCGACGCCTGCAGGCTGGCAGAAAAGAGCCGCGGCGGAATAAGCAAGGACAGGCTTACGGCCGAAACAATGCTCTACAACGCCACACGACTCTTCATAAAAACCAACTACACCGAGGGCGACTCTCCGCTGCTTTATGCCGAGGAGAGCAGGCTCGAGCACGATTTTCTCAGATACTTCAGAGGACGCAAGGGCACGGCAGACGACGCGCTGACCATGTCGATGCTTGCCATGATAAGGCAGGGCCGCGGCTTCGGGCGCGAGTCTGACGAAGCCGATGTGGCAGAATTCGGCGGCAGCAGACCGGCAGAACTGCCCGACAGCGTGGCAACGGCAGAATGGCTCTTGGGCAGATACTACGTGAAAGAAGCCTTCAGAATAGCATCGGGAGCGTTGGGATACAGCCATCCCGACGTGATGTCAATGCGGCTTATGACGCTTGCAGCCGGCTCGCCGTGCTTCGACAGCATGTTCGTCTACGCCCTTGCCTACTGGCCGCTAGGCACACCGATGCTATGCGACGTAAAGATAGCCAAATGGACTACTGCCCTTAACGAGGGACTCGACGTGTCGGAAAGCAGAAAATACGCCACTTACCTGAAATATTACCGCAACTATTACGGCGAAGACAGCAGGGCGTATGCCGACATTCTGCAGCAGGTGGCACTGATAAGACTCATGGACAACATATCCGACGGACAGGCAGGCGACGGCTCGCAGCTGGTTGAGCTCTACATAAAACTGATGAACCGGACGGGCAGATGCGACGACAGATACATCGATGCGTGCGACGGATTCATGACGCTGGCATCGCTGGTAGACCCGAAGATATATCTCCGCCTGTCTGAAGAGATAATGAAATGTTATGCCGAAAGGAGCAAGCAGCCCAGCTGGACGCGCGTGGCAACAGGCGGAAAGATAGCCACACGACTGGCACAGAACGCCGAACACGACAAGGCGCTCGACATGCAGCGCAAGACGGTGGACGAGGCAACGATGCTTCCCGGAACCATAGGACGCAGATATGAAGCCAAGGCACGATACGACCTGGCCATGCTATACGGCAGCAGCGGACAGCCCGCCGACTCGGCAACGGTGGACAGCTGCTGGCAGGCTGCACTGAAAACCTACGGCGAGGCAAGGCTCGAAAAGTTTATGCCGGCCATGAGCTATGCCGTGCATCTCGCTGACGAATACCGGCTCGACGATGCCGCCGGCGTGGTGACAATGCTGATAAAGGACGACGGCAAGACCATGCGCAAGGCATATCTGGCAAGCGCCCGCACACTGCTCGGACGCATAAGGATGATGCAGGGTAAGAACGACAGGAAGACAAGGCGACTGTTTGAGTCGGCTGCCGAGCCGCTGCTGACAGACACCGCACAGCTGCCGTCGCTCGCCGTAAACGGATATCTGTATCTCAGCGCATGGCACATCAGCGAGAACAGGCCCGACTCTGCCGAATTCTACCTTCAGCGCGGATACCTCCTGGCAAAGAAGATAACCGACATTTCGCCCGGATTTTATCTCAACTTCTCAAAGAATCTGTACACTCTTTACATGGCTCTCGGACAAGACCACAAGGCTGAGGAGCTGAACGAGAGCATGATAGAGGAGCTTGAGAGGGACAACCTGCAGGGCACCACGACATATCTCGACTGCATGTGGAACCGCGTGGACATAACGCGGCTCAGGACTCCGGGCAACCTCAACAAGATTTTCACGCAGTGCACGGGCATAATATCGCCAACATTCCTCGTATATAAAAGAGGCAACTACAACAAGGACATAAAGTATTCGTATGTGTTAAGACTGCTCACAAACATTGTAACCAACGGCACCAGACTGTATGCTACAACACCCGCTGCGGCGGAACAGCAGGACGGAGCCGGAAACTCGCGCGAATACATAAGCAGCCAGCTGGGCGAACTGATACCGCAGCTGCTCGACATGGAGCAGGGATATCCCGGCTTTGTGCAGGGTGCCGACTACCGTGTACTGCCCGAATACTATATGCTCATACAGGCTCTTGCCAACTATTACGGCATGGTAAGAGACACATCAAAGATCACTCACTACTACAGACTGATGGCCGAAGCCGACTCGCTGTGCCACAGACCGTGGACGGCGGCACAGAACATGGCAGGACTTTACGTCATGCGCGGCGACTTCAGGAGCGCGCTGCCCTACAACACCGAATGCTACAGGCAGCTTGACCGTTTCTCAATATTCGACCAGATACAGATAAGCCGCTGGCAGGCTGAGCTGTGCTATGCGCTCAACAGAGACGACGAAGCCGTGGAAGCGGCAGCCGGATACGCCGGTCAGATACGCAGATATGTGCTCTCAAACTTCGACTATCTTGGCTCTGACGAACGCGCGCAGTTTCTTGCCGACCACAGCACAAGCGGCCTGATGATCAACTGGATGCTGCCGCGCAAGAGCCGGGAGCTGGCAGCTCAGGCCTACGACGCATCACTGTTTGACAAAGGTCTGCTGCTGCATTCGTGGGAACGCATACGCCGCTCGATAATACGCTCGGGCAACAATGCGCTGATATCTCAGCTCGACACGCTTGCACGCCTTAACGAAGCGGCACGCGCTCTCAACGCAGGAACAGGCGACACAGAGACAAGCAGGCAGCTGAGCGGCATACAGCAGCAGATAGAGCGCATAGAGAAGAGCCTGGCACGCAGCACCGAGGCCTACCGCACAGACACCATGAGAGTTGTGTCGTGGCA